>Ga0316611_1000406_pt1 | contig 15056 bp, 14 predicted proteins | sample MIS2016202_MG_FD_207675 | JGI IMG/M metagenome (GOLD analysis project Ga0316611, IMG submission 207675) | Microbial mat bacterial communities from Middle Island sinkhole, Lake Huron, Michigan, United States - MIS.2016.202 | ecosystem: Environmental > Aquatic > Freshwater > Lake > Sediment... | reverse complement strand
AAAGTCAGCGACCAAGAGATGACTCAAATTTCCATCAACCCAGATTCTTTTCATGGCGAGTGGAATTATTCCATCACCCCCAAAGAATCCTAGTTTGTATCAACTTATTCTTGCTAAGCTCCTAAACGAGCTTTCTCGGGTTCGTTAAGCAAAACTGCCAGCACCACTGAAGCGTCAACAATGACTTCGAACGACATGGGTAGCACAATTGCACAGGTCAATTCGATTATCAATATTATTTTGCCTCACCCAAAAGATTGGGTGCGATTAAAAGTGGGGAGGTCACGAATGAGAACCGATCCCTGAAGGGGATTCATCATCCAGCCCAGTGTTGCCGCGCTAGCGGCTACGCTGGGTTTTCTCAACAACGATCTCAACTCTGTAGGAGTTGAATCTCGCTTTGATCCTTGCATTCACTGACATGAGAAAGAATATCCAACCCCTTCAGGGTTGTTGTGTTTTTGTCTGTGACCCAGGGTAGCCCGAGGACGGGCAACCCTGGGCTATCGTATAAAACCCCTTCAGGGTTTGGGAGTCCATCTGCCTGAGCCGCCTCCCCAAGAAACCCACGTCGTTTGACGGAGAACCTGTTTATATGAAATGCTAGGAGTCGATCTTGCTACCGCTTCAAAATTTGTATTTTAGACGATTCCCGATGTTTTTATGCATCAGATCATTACCCAGATTCGAAATACGACCTGTATCATTGTAGTTCAAAGCATCTTTATACTTTCTGACATCATCCATATCGTCGAAATACAGTTGACCCATTATATGCGGCCCTTTTATTTCATATCCATATTGATCAACCAAATTAGCTATTAACTCGAGTGTGACTTTTGCCGATTTAATTTCCTTATTTTTTTTCGCTGCATTATAGACAGCTGTATTTATTTTGCTTGCGTGAAATAACGCTGGGTAAACGGGATTGACTTTATAATACATTTCTGCTCTATTACCAGCAATCACAATTTCTGGCTCATAAATCTCCATATCATCTTTTTCCTTCGCTTTATCTTTATCGCTATCATTATATGGAAAAACAATGAGGCCTAAAACAACACAAAGAATACAAAACCAACCGTAAGCATCAATTTTGGATTTTTTTTTACCTTCAGAGACTTTGGTTTGATCTGATTGACTCATAATGTTTTATGTGTTTTGATTTATCTAGTTATCCGATACAGTTTCCGATGGGTCGTTGTGTGGCGATCCCATAAAGCTCGACTCTGCCCCGCAACAAGGGATCTTCAATCGGAAGAATTTTGACGGTGTAATTTTGGAATTGTTGCAGCTCAATTTCCAACCTTTGAAAAAGCGAACCAATCCCATTTGCATGATCCCACGCCCGTTGCGCTAACCCGTCCCTACCGTTGATCGTTTTCCCTATATAAACGCAGGTGTTTTGTGGATCAAAAATAGCGTAGATTCCTTGTTGCGTATTTTGACCGTAGGTTGGTTGTGTGGTAAAATCTGAGACCAGATGCGATGTCGCATTAAAAAGCTGTTGCAGAGGTTTATCGAGTTCGGTGTAGGGTGGCGGTATCATTGTTTTTCCTTTCGTTTGTTGGTGTGGGTGCATGAAGCACGAAATTGAAAAATGAAAAAAGCCTTTCCCGAAAAAAACGACTTCTGTCGAACAGAGGGAAAAAGATCGCTCCTCTTTTTAGGCTTGAAAAAAATAAAAAGGGATTAGACGGAAAATGTTCGCCTACTGCCGTGAGCCGTGAGCCGTGAGCCGTGAGCCGTGACCAGATCAGACTGGAGATTTTTCCAGAACATTATTAAGATTAAATAAAGAAGTTTTTTTTAAGAAGCAATCTTTTTTTCGATATTTTTGGATGAAAAATCTTTTCTCTGTCCGTTTCATCTGGAAAAAGCCTCGTGCTGTTGTTGGGCGGCGCTCGCAGGAGATTTGCTTTTTGAACAGGGTGACAGGAACCTGAAAAAGAAAGGAGCCGCCGACCGAACCGTTTCTTTTTCTCTATCAATTCAAGAAATTATTTGAGTCCGCCCATGTCTTCGCTACGATTCGTTCATGGTTGGGTTACGCACTCATGCAGACACATCCCAACACGCCCTCGGAGGTTATTTCGTATGAAGATTGAAGAGTTCGATTGCGTTAAAATTAAACGGCAGGGCCAAGAGCGGCTTTACGAAAAAACGAAAATGATGACCGACGAGGAAAAGCTTGAGTTTTATCGCCGATCTTCAGAGCAGTTATTGGCACTGAAAGCGGCTTTAACAAAAAGCGAAGCCGTCGGAAGTCATGATGCTTGATCTCCTTTTTTCATCCCGGCTCTGGGATGCGCCTGGCGGTAGCTCTTTTGCAGGCGCTCCAAGGAGACATGCGTGTAGATTTGAGTGGTGGAAAGCGAGGCGTGACCGAGCATGTCTTGGACGCTTCTCAAATCCGCCCCGTGGTCGAGCAGGTGCGTCGCGAAGCTGTGCCTCAGTTTGTGCGGGGTCATCTTCCGGTCAATCCCACAATAGAGAAGGTATTTTTTCATCAGTTGTTCTACCGCCACCGTGGTCAAGCGGCCCTTGCGCGATTTGTTGAGAAAAACGGCGCCGGAATAGGGGGCAGGCTGACATTTGTGACGATGGACAAGCGAGCGAAACTCTGGCATCCTGTGTCATGCCACGCAGTATTCGGATTGAGTTTGCTAGGGCCTTTATCAAAAGATTTCAGAATATGGTGCAAACAGTCACAAATGTCAGCCTGACCCCTTTTTCCACCACAAGCGATGAAAATGTGGTGCGGGCATCCTTGCCTGCTTCTTTCGGCGGCAAGATGCCGCCGCTCCCTTCTATTTTCAAAGGAGTCACGATTTTTTTGGCATAGTCTTCATTTCTTCGATGATCGCTTGGTTTATGGCTATGCCGTTATAGAGATTTTCTAATGAGAAATTTTCGTTTGGCGAATGTATCTGGCAGCCGGGAAGAGCTAGACCCAGTAGCAGTGTCTCTGCGCCGAGGATAGTTTTAAAATCTGCGACTATCGGGACGCTCCCTCCTTCCCTCACCAGCGCGGGTTCTTTGCTAGGAAAGGCTTTTTTCAGTGCTGCTATAGCGAGTTTTCCCAGCGTCCCATCTGGCTCCATCAAATACGGCATGCCTGTGTGCCCCATTTCGATGCGCATGGAAACCGATGGCGGGCAGATGCGCTCAAAGTGTTTCCTGACACATTCTTGAATTTTTTCCGGCTCTTGGTCGGGGACAAGGCGGAAAGTGAGTTTGGCGCAAGCTTGTGCAGGGAGGACGGTTTTTGAGCCATCGCCTTGATACCCGCCATAGATGCCGTTCACTTCAGCGGTGGGTCTGCTCCAGATGCGTTCTAGGGCGGAATAACCAGTCTCGCCCCACAGGGTTGGCACTTTTGTGACGGACGCGATTTTTTCTTCGTTGAAAGGGAGACCCGCCCATGAGCTGCGTTCCCAGTCTTGCAAAGGACGGACACCGTTATAAAACCCTTCCACGGCCACGCGTCCTTGCTGATCGTGCAGCGATGCCACAAGGCGGCAGAGTTCGGTCACAGGATTGGCTACTGCGCCGCCGTAAATCCCAGAGTGCAAATCCATAGCCGGTCCCGATAGGTGGATTTCCATGGCTGCAATGCCACGAAGCCCGTAGGTAAGCGTGGGGCATCCGATGTCCACCATGCCCGTGTCGGAGACGACAATGGCATCGCACGCTAATTCTGCGCGGTGTTCGCGGAGGAACGGCGCGAGGTTTGGGCTGCCGACTTCCTCCTCGCCCTCTATCAGAAAAATGATGTTTACGGGAAGGGCGTCCCGTTTTTCGATCCATTCCTGCACGCCGAGAATGTGGGAAAGGATTTGGCCTTTGTTGTCGGTGGCTCCTCTGGCAAAAACGAAACCGTCTTTCACCGTAGGCTCAAAGGGCTGGCTCTCCCAAAGTTCCAGCGGATCCACGGGTTGGACATCGTAATGCCCGTAAATCAAAAGCGTTGGGCTATTAGGTGTGGCTGCATCAAGGCGTGCCAGCACGATGGGGTGGCCAAGCGTGTCGCACAGAGAGGCGGAAAAGCCGATATTCCGCAGTTTCGTGGAGAGCCACTCTGCGCAGTTTCTCATATCTTTGCTGTGAGCTGGCTGCGCGGAGATGCTTGGAAAACGGAGAAACGCAAAAAAATCATCTATGTGTGCCGATTGCATAAGTTCATAGAAAGTATATTTTGCTGCTGGATAAAAAAGCTAAAAAAAGAGAAAAAGGGCTGATGAAAGTATCCAAGCGCATAGACACCAGTGGGGCGGCGGTGCAGCCGATCAACGCTGCATTCGCCTCGCTAGAAATAGAGGGCCTGCCAGACGCGCCGCCAGAACCCGAGCACACAAAAAAAGCTGGGACAAAAAAAATGCGGCTAATCCTGAGGCGCGAGACATCTCACCGCGCTGGAAAAACCGTGGTAGTGGTCTCTGGTTTTCCTGATGATTTTTCTGGGGCAGAGCTGGAGCAGCTTGCCCGCACACTGAAAAAAAAGAGTGGCTGTGGCGGGACTGTTGCGGGGTGCGAAATAGAGGTGCAGGGCGACCAGCCAAGAAAAGTCCGAACCATTTTGGAGCAGGAAGGCTTTTCTGTAGGTGGCGTCACTTGACGGGCAACACAAACTTGGCCGCTCAATCGTAGGCGTGTAGAGCACGCCCATGGATGAGATTCGTGATGTTGTTAAAAATCAAAAGGTGGAACATGTACATCCAGACGAACCACAAGCAGACCAAGAAAATGCCGTTTTTCCATTTCGAACGGGCTGGGTTGAAGTAGTCGAGCAACTGGAAGTGCGTGGTGAAAGAGAGAGCCATAGCTCCGACAACGAGGAGCGGATAATATAAAGAACCAACGAAAGTATAAGTGGCCTGCGCGTCCCCCCAAAAAGGGTAAATCCACTTCACAAAAAACCAAGACCCCATCTTGTTATAAAGGCTCGTCATGCCTGGCACCCTCGGGATGTGACACGACTCTTTTATCACTGTGAGACCAGTCATCCAAATGCCGAACAGAAAAGTGGCGGTGGCCACCGAAGTTTTTATGAAGGCGAAGACGCGCCCATAAACCGGCGGAAATGAAAACAGTTTACCGAAATATTTTTTTTCGGTTACGCAGACTTCCCGCAATGTTGGTTCGCCCAAACTCATGTGAAAATAGATTTGTGTTCTCTTACAAAAAAAGATTGTTTCGCCAAGACATTTATTTATTGCGGTAGCCGCGTTAGTGCGATGTCAGGGTGAGGATTGTGCGGCGTTGGCATCGGCCTTTTTCAAAAACTCCAAGGCAGCGGCATCATTAGGTTTGAGTAGGAGAGCTTTGGTGACGGCCTTTTTTGCGGGTTCCCATTCCTGCTGCGCCGCATGGTGGTGCGCTACATCCATTATGTCAGCAAAAGCAAAATTTAGTTTTTCAGCGGCCTCAGTCCATGTTTTTAGTGCCTCTACATCTTGGGGTTTTACTTTTAGCGCGGCTTCGGCGAAGCGGAGCGCGGACACCCAATCTTTTTTATCGAGAAATTGGCGGGACACCTCCAAATTTTTTTCTGCCTGCCGGTTTTTCATGCGCTGCTCTGAATCCATATATTTTGCGGCGAACGACCACGCCTCATCCAGCGTGCCGGAAATGGCTTTCACATGCGCTTCGGAAACCCATTCGTCCATGTAATAAACGCCCAAAGCAAAAACCGATAAGAGCAGCGGGATGCCGAGAGCCTGCACGGCGAATGGGATATTTTTCTTTTTGGTGAATTTTCGGGGGCGAACCCGGATCGGTTTTCTGTGAGCCGTCTCAGCTTCTTTTTCTTCCACTGCAGGTTGTTCAACCAGTTCATTTATATCGGCTTCAACTTCAGGCTCAAGTTTTTTGAAAGAGACAGGAGGCTCGTCCTCGTGCAAAGAGACTGCCGGCGGCATCTCATCGTGTGAAGCCGCTGGTTTTTCAGGTTCCGTTTGAAATGCAGCGGCATTCAAAAGTCTTTCTATGTCATCCTCCGATATGTTGCCTGAGTCAGGCTCAGAATATGTGGGCGTAGGTCTTTTGAAAGAGATAGGAGGTTCGTCCTCGTCCAAAGAGACTGGTGGTGGCATCTCATCGTGTGAAGCCGCTGGTTTTTCAGGTTCCGGTTGAGATGCGCCAGCATTCAAAAGTTTTTCTATCTCATCCTCCGACATGTTGCCTGTGCTCGAAGCGTTTTCTTTTTGGGAGGACTGTATCCAATCTACCACTGTGCTCGGCGTGAGAGGCTTGTCGGCAGCCAAGGAGGCAGAACCTGGCGGTTTATCTTCTAGGGGGCGGTCTTCTACACCAGCCAAAGAGGCAACTTCTACAAGGTCGGGGACGGATGGTGTCAGGTCTGATCCGAGGATGGAACTGATTTCATCCATCGAGAGGGATGAAGGTGAACCTAGTGCTGATCCGGGGTTTGCCAACGGATTACTCATGGGGCGAACCCGGTCGTGTTTTGAGGCGCGGCGCAGGCGTATCGTGTTTCATGGAAATATCAATCTTGCCCGGCTTTCGCGAGAGTCCACGCGGTATAACTTTTCAGCTTTTCCATTTCCATCCTCACATCAATAGGTATCTGTCCCGAGGAAAAAAGCTTTTCCCCGTCCGCGAATATCATCGCCACGCGCATGCCGCCATCAACTACTGGGAAAAACAAAACTGACTTAGGTGAGACCTCTTTGACCCAGTCGGGGACAGAATTAAAAAACTGTGAGCCTTGAATGTTTTCCACATAGATTTCTTTATTGGTGTTCAGGCAAACATTGGGGAGGAGTGGTGGGCGGGAGTTTAGGCTTAGGGAAAAACACTTTTGCATTTGAAGGAACTGGTCTCCAAGACCGATTTCAGCCAATAGCGCATCTTTGGAAGGATTTTTTACAGCGACGAAAACATTGCGTGCATTAAGAGCGTAGAAAAAAGTTTCGCAGATGGCCATGAGAACTGTTTTCCAAGAGCACCCGGCATCCCCCATGAGATTGACTACCGCCGCCGCCCCTTCCTGAAAAATCTGCAGTGCAGTCCCTTTTTTTATCTGCAATATGCCGCCGCGCTGAGCCATGGCATCAAAGGCGTTCAGCTTGAGTTCGATTTCATCATGAATTTTTTTCACCTTCTTCATGAATGGAGCCTGCGAGGGTAGATAGACTGATTCGATGGAGCTTATGGACTGTTGGAAAACACGGAGAAAATCTAAGTGTGCGAGCCCGGCTTTTTTGAGGGCGTGGCAGCTTTGCAGAGACTCCATCATTTCAGAGGAGGAGCGGGCGTGTTCTGCTATGCGGCAGATTTCCATGCTGGCATGTGCAATGGGCGCAAGGTCGCCAGCGTAGCGTGCATCCTCCTCTGTCATATGGAGTGGATCCATGTGAGCCGTCACGGCTTTGGGGAGCGAAAGGAAGCATCCGACTTGTTTGCCTAGTGCTTCGATCCTCATGCCAAAAATTTTTTCGGCGGCTTCTTCTTCGTTTATTTGGTGCTGGATCACCAGCTTATCGAACTGGTCTGCCAAGTCGGGGACAAACGCGTAAATTAGAAGTTTGCCGAACTGCGAAAATGCACCTGCCAAAAATGCACTTTCCTGCCTATTGACCTTCAGCTCGATAGCCATGGTTTTTGCCAGAGAGCCGCCCAGAGCCGAAGAGGCACTCCTGTTGCGGATGACCGTGGCTCTGTTTTGGTCTGGTAGCTGTTCGAGCACCAAGACGGAAAAAATTATCGAGCGCAGCTCATTTAAACCCAATACCATTATAGCCTGTGAAACCGTCGAGATGTTGCGGAACGAGCGGTTGTAGTAGGCACTGTTGGAGACGGTTAGGACGCGGGTGGTCAGGAACGGATCCTTCATGATGGCATCGGCTATCGCGTCCATACCGGACGGGTTTGCATCGTCACTCAGCAGCTTGACCATCTCCACGCACTTATCGAGGCAGATGACGCTGCCGGGCTTGGTTATATTTCCTTTGATTCTGGCTAAGACATTTTTTGCGAGTGGTGAAAGCTCACCGTCTTCTGTGCCAGCAAGAGATGTCCCTTTAGATGCCACTGTCGGCACGGGAGCAGCCGCGGGCGATGGTGGCGCAAACTTATTTTTCAGCCTGCTGCTCAACCTGTAAACAGGAATTTTCCTGTCTATGTTTTTCATCGGTGGCGTGCCTAAGAAATCGGGCTCTCCAGGGAGTATCTTTTCGATCAGGTCGTAAACGCTGCCCGTGAAACAAATGCCGTTGGGGTCGGCAAGCGTCATCACGCGAGCAGCGACATTCACGCCATCGCCCATTATGTCGTGATCCACCATGAAAACATCCCCAAGGTGGACGCCTATCCTGTGCTGCAAAGCACGCCCTGGGGGCGAGTTTTCCCAGATGGAGTTGAGCTTTTCTTGAACAGTAAGAGAGCAGGTCATAGCACCATGCGCACTATTGAAGTACATGAGCAACCCATCCCCCGTGTTTTTTAGTATCTGCCCGCCGTTGTCTTGGCACAGCTTTGAAATCCATGTCAGGTCGCGGCGCACTAGGTCGAGGGTCAGGTTCTCGTTCTTGGCCATCTGCGAGCTGTAGCCCACCACATCGGTGAAAACAATGACCGCCAGCGTCCTTTGACGCCCAATCGGAATTATTTTTTCTTCGGACTCAGCCATGGAACTAGAAATGATAGGAGATAACTCGAATTTCATCAAGTCATTCAATTGTTTTGCGCCATTTTATTTTATTTCAGCAAAACGCGCCCGCAGCGGGTGTGATTAAAAGTGGGTGAGTCACCCCGCTCCTCGAACGCCGCAAGGGATGAAAATGTGGTGCGGGCATCCCTGCCTGCATCTTTTCCCATGCAACGGTGCAATGTCCGCTACCCAAGACACAGGCAGGAATGCCTGTGCCACACTCTATTTTCTAAAGATGTCCATCTGGAACTGATTAATTCTACCTCACCCACTTTTAATCACACCTGTCCGCAGCCATGCGTTTGTATCAGGCTTGATTTGCTGAACAGATGTTCTATTTTTCAGCAATGCACAACTCGTATTTAAGATCGGTTTTTGCCCCTTACCTCTTTTTTCGCACACCTAAATCATACAATTTATCGTGTTTTTGGGACGATCTGATGGCTGGCTTGACAGTTGGTGTTCTGGCACTGCCACTGGCTATTGCGTTTGGCATCGCATCCGGCGTCAAGCCGGAGCAGGGAATTTACACAGCCATTTTTGCGGGGTTTGTGATTTCATTTTTGGGAGGCAGTAAGGTTCAGGTCGGCGGCCCTACTGGGGCGTTTGTCGTGATCGTTTACGGCATCATCCAGCAGTATGGTTACGCCAACTTGGTCATTTGCACTATCATGGCCGGGATAATTCTGATCGCGATGGGGCTGCTGAAAATGGGCATGTTGATCAAGTATATCCCATACCCTGTCACCACTGGGTTCACCAGCGGGATAGCTGCCCTGATAGCCATTTCTCAAGTCAAGGATTTGATGGGTTTAAAAATGGGGCCTGTGCCGGCAGAATTTTTTGAAAAAGTTCACGAGCTGGGCTGCCACATAGGCGGCTTTGACCCGTTGACCGTGGCACTTGGCCTAGCGAGTTTGGTCATCCTTTTCGCGTGGCCCAAGGCGTGGGCAAAAAAAATCCCAGCCTCAATAGCGCTATTGCTCTTTGGGACGATAGTGGTTTCTGTTTTGAATTTGCCCGTCGAAACCATCCAGACGCGTTTTGGCAGCGTGCCGCAATCATTCCCGAAAATAACGGTGCCGCACCTTCCGATGTGGCACGAGATAAAAAGCCTGATTTCCCCAGCATTTACCATAGCTATTCTGGCCGCTATAGAATCACTGCTTTCCGCCGTCGTTGCTGACGGTATGATACAAGATAGGCACGATTCCAACACCGAACTCATCGCCCAAGGGGCGGCAAACATTGTCTCGCCGTTCTTTTGCGGCATACCGGCTACCGGTGCCATAGCAAGGACGGTGGCCAACATCGAAAGCGGTGCTAAATCACCTGTGGCAGGCATCATCCATGCCATCGCGCTCCTTGTAATCGTGCTAGTGGCTGCCCCGCTCGCGCAGTACATACCACTCGTCTGCTTGAGTGCCATACTGCTGCGCATCGCTTACAACATGGGCGAATGGGAGGAATTTAAAAAATTAAAAAAAATACCTATGAGCGACGCACTGGTTTTTTTGACGACATTTGCCCTCACCGTGATTTTTGACCTCACGGTGGCTGTGGAAATCGGCATGGTTCTGGCCGCCATGCTTTTCATTCGTCGCGTTTCAGACACAACGCGCATCACACCCGTCACACCAGAAAATGAGGATGAGAGCCCGAGCCACTCCATACACGGCAAAACCATTCCAGAAGGGGTCATGGTTTACCAGATAGACGGAACATTTTTCTTCGGTGCAGCAGAAAAAATGGAGGCGGTTTTGCAGGAGATGAATCACTTGCCAAAAGTTTTGGTTCTACGCATGCACCGCGTGCCCGCGATGGACGCCACCGCATTGCACGCCTTGGAAGTTCTTGTCGAACGGATGCGCGAATTCGGCAACTATGTGGTGTTGAGCGGGCCGCACACGCAGCCGTATTTTATGATGACCCAAGCCGGTTTTTTTGACATGCTTGGCCACGAAAATGTGGCTGGCAACTTGGATGATGCCCTAGAAAGAGCCAAGGGCATAATCGTCCATGCGACAGCTTCACGGGAATGACAAACCCATTTCCATATCGTCAAAAAACGCCGCTTGCCCCGTTCGCGCAACCGCCGTGTTCGCTGCTTGGCAGGGAGCATTTTGAGGACTCATCCGACCCGGGTGAAGATTTTGAACTAGACCGCGAGCGGATCGTCCATTCCACCGCGTTCCGCAGGCTTGAGCACAAATCGCGCCTGCCAGCTTTTGGCCGCACGGCTCCGCGCACATGCCTTTCCCATGCAGTCGAAGTGGCATCAGTGAGTCGAACGATAGCACGGATGCTCGGTCTCAACGAATACTTGGCCGAATGTGCCGCACTGGTGCGGCATCTGGGCACTCCCCCTTTTGGGCGTCGCGGGGAAGTGGCGTTGCACGAGACGATGATCTTTTCAGGCGGTTTCAATATCTGTGCGCAAAGCAGCAGGATCATCGAGGAACTCGATGCTTGCCACCCGGAATTCAACGGACTGAACCTTACTTGGGAAACTCGCGAAAGCCTTGCAGATGGCTCCTCGGAAAACGCGCTGCCATACGGCGTCCTCGGCTTTAGACCGCGCCAGACTTCCGCCGAAATACAGGCGGTGGATTTAGCTGACCAGATAGTGGCCACCAGTAGAGATTTGCAAGATGGGCTAGAAAAAGAGATGCTGGACGAGGCGTTCCTACAACCGATCAACATCTGGCGGTGCTGTTCGGAGTCCGTCTCTATCCACTACGCGTGCCTCGGGAGAAAAAGGTTCCTGAGCGCAGTCACCGGGAGCCTCTTCCACCTGTTGCTCGAAGATGCCGTGGCGGCATCCCTATCGCAATTTGAAAAACAAAAGCCTTCGGATGCAAACATGGTAAGGCTGCACCATGAGCGGCTTGTTTCATTCAGCCGCCCCGTTGAAAACGACCTTCAACTGCTGCGCGACCACTTGCACGAAAATTTCTATTACCATCCAGATGAAAAACGCATATTGCCCAGCTCGGCTCGGGTGGTTGAAGAGCTTTTTGATGCTTACACAAAAAACCCGCACTTGTTGGGTCATTCGATTGCAAAAAAGGTGAAAAAAGACGGGCTGAATCGTATCGTGTGCGATGCCATTGCGGAAATGACAGACCTAGAAGCACGCCAGCACTACGATCGTCTCATCGGCGAAAATAGGCTGCCAAACCTGTTTTCTTCAAGTGGGGTAGAAACGCTGCATTTCCCTGGGTTTTCAGAAAAATCAGAAAAATGATACCGTTCACGCCCCCGTTTTTACAGGGGCGCGAATCGCAGGAGTTATTTGATCTCTTTGTGCTCAGTGCGGCGGCGCAGAAACCAGTTGTATTTTTTCTTCACTATGCGTTCCGTGGTGGTCTTTTTGTTGCGTGTGCTCAGGTAACGGGAAGCGGGCTTGCCTTCCTTTTTGGCTTCGGTGCATTCTAGAGTGATAACTTCTTGCGGCATATTTCTTCCTTTTTAAAAATGGGCGTGAAGAGTGCCGATTGAAAATGGTTTTGTCAACTCAATGATATAAAAATTAACTTGGATTCTGTATTAGCCCCTTGCCATTTAAATTCTGCGCAACATATTTTTGCGTGTTTCGCGGTTCACTCTTCAGTTCTTATTTTTTAAAAGATTTTTAACTACGAAAGGCACTAAACACACGAAAGTTTGAGTACTGGGAGACAAAAGCTTGTGTGCATTTTTTCGCGTGTTTTGCGTGTTTCGTAGTTAAAAAAGTTTAAATCCTTCGCGTTTTCCTTTTTTTCTTCCCTTGTCGCTTGCCCCTTCCTCACATAGCACTGGCCTCTCCAGATTAGGCGAAATTTTGGCCAAAGGTTTTTTTCCGCAAAAATCGGGTGGCGCAAAGCCGTGCAATGCGCTAACCTTGATGCTTAATGAAGGCGATTTTTAAAAAACCGAGTTACAGTTCTCCGCCGACTACACGCTCCAGAAAGCTGGAAATACCCAAGGGACTCTGGATCAAATGTCCATCGTGTGGCGAGTCCATCTACAACCAGCAACTAGACGAAAACAGTCGGGTTTGCACGAAATGCGACTACCATTTTGCCATGAACGCACGCGCTCGGCTCCAGCTCGTTCTCGACCCAGATAGCTTCGCCGAAGAGGATGCTGGCCTTGAGGCGGTCAACGCTTTGGATTTTCCAAAATATACGGAACGCCTCGCCGTTGAGCGCGAAAAAAAATGTCTGAAAGATGCCGTAATTTCTGGCACGGGCCGCATAAAGGACATGCCAGTTTCAGTCGCCGTCATGGATTTTTCCTTCTTGGGTGGTAGCATGGGCGTTGTGGTCGGTGAAAAAATTACCCGCGCCATTGAGCGCGGCGCACAACAAAAAATACCGATGATTACTTTTTCGTCATCTGGCGGGGCACGCATGCACGAAGGTGCTTTCAGCCTCATGCAGATGGCCAAAGTCAGCGGGGCACTCATGCGCCTCTCCCAGGCCAAACTTCCTTTCATCTCCGTGCTGCTCGACCCCACTACGGGCGGCGTGACGGCGAGCTTCGCCACACTCGGAGACCTCAATATAGCCGAGCCGGGCGCGATGATCGGTTTTGCTGGCCCACGCGTGATCAAGGAGACCACGCACCAAGATTTGCCCAAAGGATTTCAGACTGCGGAGTTCCTGCTGGCGCACGGGCTGATAGATAAAATCGTTCACAGGAAACAGATGCGTGCCACGCTGGCGTCGTTCCTCTCCTGCCTAACAAAAAAATAATTCTGCCAGCAGTGCGGCTGTTCTGAATTATCACGATGAGTTCACATGTTTTGGCGGACACCACAAGCGATGAAAATGTGGTGCGGGCATCCTTGCCTGCTTCTTCAGATGTTGGCTGCGATATGTCGTTACGGAACAGGCGGGCTGGAAGCCCGCTCTCCGTTCAACTTTTAGATGAGTTGGAGAAACATCAGACCTTTGGGATGAAGTTTGGGCTCGAAACTATCCGTCACCTTCTACGCGGTGTCGGTGAGCCAGAAAAAACATTGCGTTTCATCCATATCGCCGGGACTAATGGCAAAGGCTCTGTGGCTGCCATGCTCGAATCCTGCCTGCGCCATGCCGGTTTTCGCACTGGGCTTTACACTTCCCCGCACCTAGTTTCGTCTGGTGAACGGATTCAGATAGATAGAAAGCCGCGTTCGGCAGACGAGATGTCCGTGCTCTATGCGAAACTACGCCCAGCGATCCAGTCTCTGCCGGAGCCGCCGACTTATTTTGAAGTCACCACGGCGATGGCTGCTATTGCTTTCGCAGAAGCTAAAACCGATGTCGTGATATGGGAAACAGGTCTCGGCGGACGCCTAGACGCAACCAATACGGTGACCCCGATGATTTCGGTTTTGACGCCGATCTCGCTAGACCATACGGCGTGGCTTGGGCCAACGATAGAAGCTGTTGCAGAAGAAAAATGCGGCATCATTAAACCTAGCGTCACAGTTGTTTCATCGCCTCAGACACAGGAATGTGAGCGAGTTATACGAGCCGCTGCTTCTAATCAAAACGCTCCTCTTATTTTTGCTGGGCAAGAACCGTGTGTGCATCTCTCCGAATCTTTGGGCGGGCAGTCTTTTTTATGGCGCGGGAAGAAGTTTGAGATGCCGCTTTTAGGAAATCATCAGCTAGTGAACGCGGCAACCGCTCTTGCGACATTGGATGCGCTGGATAAACTCGGGCTACATGTTCCTGCAGAAGCTCTGCAAAAAGGTTTTTCATCCGTCCGGTGGGATGCGCGGTTTCAGGCGCTAAGTATAAATCCGCCTATTATTTTAGACGGGGCGCACAACCCCGATGGTGCCGCACGCGCAGCAGAGACATTCCTGAAATTTTTTCCCAGTGAACCGCGCCAGTTAATTTTCGGTATCATGCACGACAAAGATATGGAATCGGTGGTGGCCGCTCTCTCGCCCGTGGCGGAACGGATTTTGCTCGTGCCGATAAACAATCCGAGGTCGGCAGACCCCGCCGTGCTGAAACCGCTTTTTTTACATGCGCGACCCGGCGCAGATGTGCGCGTGCTCGCGCTAGAGGACGCTTTGCGTGAAGCTAGACACCAGCAGCGGCCATGCTTAGTGGCGGGCTCGCTTTTTCTGGCTGGTGAAGTTCTTGAGAATAGGGACAGGGGGCAGGCTGATATTTGTGACTATTGATAAGCGACCGAAACACTAGCATCAGACATCCTGAAGTCTCTGGGCAACAAAGTGGGGGATAAGGAAATGGGATGAGACCGAATGGCGAGGAGATGGATGGGGAGTGTGGTGCGGGCATCCTTGCCTGCATCTTCAGATTTCGGCGGCGAGAGTTCCACTATGGAAGAGGCGGGCTGGAAGCCCGCCCTCCGTTTTAGGAGCTTCGCTACCGTC
>Ga0316611_1000405_pt1 | contig 15085 bp, 13 predicted proteins | sample MIS2016202_MG_FD_207675 | JGI IMG/M metagenome (GOLD analysis project Ga0316611, IMG submission 207675) | Microbial mat bacterial communities from Middle Island sinkhole, Lake Huron, Michigan, United States - MIS.2016.202 | ecosystem: Environmental > Aquatic > Freshwater > Lake > Sediment... | reverse complement strand
GAAGGTTTTCAATTTAGATATCGTACAATTAGAGTTATTTGGTTAAAGAAATTTCCTTATGGGATTTTTTACTTATTTGATACAAATGAAGTTTATATTATGGCATTTTGGAGTTCTAAAGAAGATATTCCTGCTAAAATAGAGAAGTATCTTTAAAAAAATTAAAAGGTGAAAAACAACATGTTGAAAAATATAAGCGTATTGCAGAAAAACAAATTATTGAGTTAAAAGAAACTATTGTTGCCTTGAAAAACATAAAATAATAAACAAAGCTTTGGAATTTATGAATAGAATTTAAAAAAGAAATCGATATGGTTTTTACTTGGTTTTCTTTACAAACTGAGTCAAAATATAAATATGTTGTCCTTCCACTCTGCCTTCAATTAAAGAAGCATCGTCCCAAACTAATTTTATATTATGAACGGCTGCACCACGTTTTGCGGTAAACGTGGCTCCTTTTACATCTAAATCTTTTATTAAAACAACCGAATCACCATCGAGTAAAATGTTTCCATTCGAATCTTTATGAACTATTTTTTCCCCGTCATCATCGGCTTCTCCTGTTGCTTTTGCCCAATCTAATGCGTCTTGGTCAAGATACATCATTTCAAGCAAATCAGTGTTTTTTAATCGTGCTAACATTCTCCAGGAAACAATTTGAACGGGAAGATTTTCGTTCCACATACTATCACTCAACCCTCGCCAATCATTTGGATTCATGGTTTCGGGTTTTTCAATTTGATCTTTGAGCAATTTTGATATTAAGATACAATTTTCTGGAGATACTTCTGTTTTGGGTGCTACTAAATAGACTACCAAATTTTCATTGCTTCCGCTAATTTCACATTGCGAACCACTTCTGTCTTTTAATCTTTTTTCTGTTACAACACTCATTTTGTATGGTTTTTATTTTTTTATAAATTAAAAGACGCTCCAATATGAAATACAAATTGATTGTTATAATGTTCAAAACCGTTTACATCGCTGTCATATTTAGCTAAAGGAGTTGTTGCTTCAGCAAATAAACCAAATCCATCGGTAAAGAAGTATCGAAATCCAAGATGACATCCAAAATTTCTTAGTCCTAAATCTAATCCAGGATATACATCCATTTTTTCGTCAAGTTTTAAAACGGAACCGATATTGGCATTAAAACGCACTTTTAAATCAGCTCTGTCTTCAAAACGAGCTTTATTGTCTGCTATTTCATCAGCATTTAGCATATAAAGTCCAACAATTCCCACAGACATATTTTCGCCAATTCCGAAATCGGAAGAAACCGTAATTCCTGTGCCTCCATCTTGAATGTTCAACCCTACTTGACCTTTAATATCTCCTTTTCCTTTGAAAGCTTGTGCATTAGCAAAACCTACCAATAGCAAAAGCAATAATGACATAATTTTTTTCATAACTAAATTGATTTATTGGGTACAAATATAACAAATCATTGATAATAATTCTAAAATGTGAGAATATCTAAATGGTATCTCCACGAAGTTTTCTGTATTTTTTTTGGGCTTCTACAAAATAAATGCTATCCATTTTGTTCAATATTATAAATTCATAAAATAATTTTGCCTTTTCAATATTTCCCGTTTGTGCATATATTTCTGCAGCAAAATAATAGGCTTCGTCAACATAAATCGATTCTTTATGATTGTCAATTATCGTTTGGAAATTATTCAATGCTTGAACATAATCGGCTAATTCTTCTTGTATTTTTCCGATTTTCAATAGCGTTACTGCTTCAATGACATCGCCTTTATTTTCTTTTAAAATAGTTTGAAATGCTGCTAGTGCTTCTTGTTTTTTATCTTGAAACAATAAAAAATCGGCATGTGCAAATTTCTTTAAAGCTACCTGTGTTGAATCTTCAACGGTATTGTCAGAAATTAACAAAAACAACTCTAATGCATCATTGGCTATCAATTGAGTAGAAGCCGATTTTAAAACTTTTAATTGGTGTTCTGCCCATTTAAAATCGGTTTTATAATAACTTGTTTTTGCAATTTTTAAACTGGCCTCTTGACCTATTGGATTGTTATTCGATTCGGTTTCGATTTGAGAATAATATAATAAGGCTTGGTTGAATTTTTCTTCAAATAACAAAATATCGGCCAATTCCATTTTAATTTCTGCAGTTTGTTCTCTATTCAAATTCATTTCGAGAACTTTCTTTAGAATTGTTTTACCCGTTTCGGCATCTTTTAAATTAAATGTTGAAAAATGAGCTTTTAATTTCAATAATGATAGTGTATAGGGACTTTCTCCAAATTCTTTTATCAAATTATCTAACTCTTGATTGATTGATGAATATTCTTTGGGTTGTGATTTATCAATTTTCATTTTCATCAAATAGTGATGCGATTGAATTTTTAAATCTAAATCTTTGGTGTTTTCCAAAACAAAATTCAATATTTCTGTGGCAGCACTTTCGTTGTTTTCTTCAATGGATAGTTGTCCTAAATTAACAATATTTCCGAAAGATTCTGGATTTCGTTTATAGATCGCTTTTTCTTGAATAAATGCTTTTTCATATTCTTTTTGTTGCACATAAAACCAACTTAAATATTCATTCCAAAAAATATCTTGACTTTTTTGAACTCGAACTAAAAGGGCTTTTTTCAAAACATCATTAAAAGAAGATGAAGTATCTTCCGACATAAAACGAGATAATTGATTTTGAATCATTATCAGATTTTGTGGATTGCTGTAAGATTCTGTTAAGAACTTTTCAATCATGGTGTTTGTATCTCCTTTTTGACCATAAAGCAATGCTATTTGATAGTTTACATTGATATTTGGGTCTAAATCCATTCCTGTTTGATAGGCCAAAATGGCATAGTCGGTCAATCCTTTTTTATCAAATAGATATCCGATATTATAGCATTCTGAAGGGGTTTTCTTTATTTTATCAATTGCAAGATCATATTGTTTTTTGGCTTGGTTTTGGTTTTTCTGCAATTGAAAATTAAACCCTATTTCAACCAATAAACTTCCTTGTTTATATTTATTGAAATGGTCTTGAAGCGCTTTGTCTGCTTTGTCAAATTGTTGTAACTGTTGATAACATTCTACCGTTTTTTGGAAAAAATTAAAATTATTAGGTTGTGCTTTTAGTAATTCCTCATAACTGATTTGTGCTTTTTCAAATTCGCCTCTGTCAAAATAATTTTGAGCTAATTGTTCCTTTTGAGATTGAACATATAGCGAAGAAAACATAAAAAATAGAATAATAAATTTTTTCATTTTACTATTTGATTTCTGAATCAGTTGTTAAATTTTATTAGTTCTTGAATTTGTATTCGAATTTGAAAAGAAATATCCAATTTGTGGCTCAAACACAATTTAGATAAGTTTTTTTTCCAGAGCAAAGATAAGCAATTGATGTTTTGTTCCTTAAAAATTAATACAAAAATAACCAATGAAAAGAGATATTAAGTGCTATTATGCCTACCTTGACTAACTATAAAACCGATATGTAAATTTTTGGAATAGAATTTGTAGTTTTACAATCTATTAAAAATTCATTTTATGAAACCCTTACGCTTATTGCTTTTTTTCTCTTTGTTTAGTTTTTCTGTATTTTCTTATGCACAAACTATCCGTTTAAAAACAAGTTCTGTTAGCTTTTGTGAAAAAAACGACATTGGAAAATGGTCAAATTGGTCTGATTTTGTGAAAGCCGAAATTGTTATTACGGTTGATGGGAAAAAGAACAGAATTGTTGTAAATTCTCCTGAATTACAGGTGTTTTCTATAAATGCTTATGGTGATAAAATTGAAAACGAAAATGAAAAAATTGTTCCATTTGAATGTGTGGATCATAATGGTTCCAAATGTAATATTATTGTCATTACAAAGAAGAACGAAGACAATAGAATGCAATTTTACATCAATTATGCCGATGTAAAATTTGTTTATAATATTTACAAATAAGTTTGTTGTGGATTTTTCTTATCCAAAAAACGAAAAATTGAAGAGCAGAAAAACCATTGATTTGCTTTTTTCAGAAGGGAAAACGGTGTCAAAATTTCCTTTGCGTTTAGTATATATTCCTTTAAATAAATCCAATGAAAAAATTCAATTTGGCGTTTCAGTTTCAAAAAAGCATTTCAAAAAAGCGGTGGACAGAAACTATTTCAAAAGAGTTTTAAGAGAGTGTTATCGCTTAAACAAATCCATCATCATTGAACATGTTGGACACCCATTTGCTTTTATGTTTTTCTACCAAACCAAAGAAAAATTGAGTTATCAAGAGATAAACGAAAAAACTATTTTGCTCTTTGAAAAATTTATATCGGCTCTAAATGTGGAGCAAAAATAATTTTTTTTTACAATAACTGTCACATTAAAAACGTTCTAATAAAAACATATAGCACTATGAAAATTTATCTTTATTCGGTTCTTTTCTTGATTTCTATAACAAGTTGTAAAAATGAAGCTTCTACAGACACCGATGTCATTGAAAGCAAAACTATGTCGGTAAGCATGCCTTCAAAAGAAGATGAATATGCTGACGCTGTTGCCGTCGATTCTGCTGCAACCAATGCAAACGAATCTGAAATTGAAAAAATAGAATCTCAAATAATCAAAAATGCCGATTTACGTTTTGAAACTGATGATTTACAAAATACTTTTGAAAAAGTTCAAAATGCCGTTAAAAAAAATGGAGGAACCATTCAAAATGATAATGAAGGGAAAGATTATCAAACCGTTTTTAGATATTTAACGATTAGAATTCCAAGTAAAAATTTTGATTCGTTTATCAAAGAAATTTCTATTGGTGTCAAATATTTTGATAGAAAAGAAATTTCGTCAGACGATGTTACCGAAGAATATATTGATATTTCATCCAGAATAAAAACTAAAAAAGCATTGGAAATTCGCTATTTAGAATTATTGAAAAAAGCCACAAAAGTTTCCGAAATGCTTGAAGTTGAAAAGCAATTATCGGACATACGAGAAGAAATTGAAGCTAAAGAAGGACGACTAAAATATATAAAAAACAAAGTTTCTATGAGCACTGTTTCATTAGAAATTTATAAAACGGTAGCCGAAAAAAGTGGTGCTACAGTTTCTTTTGGAACAAAATTTATCAATGCTATAAAATCAGGATTTAACGGAATATCAAGTTTCTTTATTTGGATAATTGGAATTTGGCCATTTATTATTATCTTGGTTGCCATTATTTTTTTAGTTAAAAAAAGATTTAATAAAAGAAAACAAAATGATGTTTAAATCCATTAAAAAAAAATACCTTTTTCCTTTACTTGCTAGTGCATTTTTATTTGTTGGTGTTAGTTTCAAATCCGATTTTTTTGAAATTGCAAAACAAATAGAAATTTTTACTACGCTATTTAAAACCGTAAACACCAACTATGTTGATGAAGTAAACCCAGCAGAATTGATGGATAAAGCAATTAAAAGTATGCTTTCCGATTTAGATCCCTATACCAATTATTTCAATGAATATGATGTTGTAAAATTCAAAATAAACAACACTGGAGAATATACAGGAATTGGTGCAATGATTAGTAGAAAAGAAGATCAACTAATTATTAAAGAAACATATAAAGGTTATCCCGCAGATAAAGCTGGGCTAAAAGCTGGTGATGCAATCTTTCAAATTGGTGATGTTTTACTTTCAGATTATAAAGAAGATGCTTCGCAGTTGATGAAAGGTGCTAAAAACACCAAAGTTGATGTAAAATATATTCGTCAAGGAAAAACACTTTCCACTCAAATAGTTTTGGATGAAGTAGAGATAAAAGCGGTTCCCTATTTTTCTAAAATTGACGATAAAACCGGCTATATTGTGCTGTCGGCTTTCAACAGAAAAACTACTCAAGAAACCAGAGAAGCATTAGAAAAACTAAAATCCGAAGGAGCCGAAAGAATCATCCTAGATTTAAGAGGCAACCCAGGTGGATTGTTGAATGAAGCTGTAAATGTTTGTAATCTTTTTGTTCCTAAAAACGAAATTATTGTAACCACAAAATCAAAAAACGAAAAATATAATACTGTTTATAAAACCACTAATGAACCTGTTGATTTAGAAATTCCTCTGGTAATAATTGTTGATGGAAAAAGTGCTTCTGCCTCTGAAATAGTTTCGGGAGCATTACAAGATTTAGATAGAGCTGTTATCATTGGTAGTCGAAGTTTTGGAAAAGGATTGGTTCAAAGACCTTTCGATATGACTTATGGAACGCAAGTAAAAGTTACAATATCAAGATATTATACTCCTTCAGGAAGATGTATTCAAGCCTTAGATTATTGGCATAAAGATAAAGAAGGAAAAGCTACAAAAACAGACGCTTCAAAATATAACGCTTTTAAAACTAAAAAAGGAAGAATCGTTTATGACGGAGGAGGAATTTTGCCCGATATTGAACTTGAAGACACTAAACTTAGCACGATAGCTCAAGCACTTCAAAAAAATGATGGGATATTTAATTATGTTACTTCCTATTATTACAAAAATCCTAATTTAGGAGATAAAATTCCAACACTTTCTGATGCTGATTTTGCCGATTTTAAAGCTTTTTTAAAAAGAGAAAATATTTCATTTGACACTGAAACCGAAGAGGCATTGAAAACTACTTTAGAAAAGGCAAAAAAAGAAAAAATTGACCAAACCATTAGCACTCAATATGAACAATTGATGACTGCAATCAAAAAAAGCGAAGAGGTTCTTTTAGATAAAAATCAAAAAGAAATAAAGAAATTAATTTTAGACGAAATTATTAAGCGTTATCAATATAAAGAAGGGTTATATAATTATTATACTAAAAATAATGCTGAAATATTGAAGGCAACTTCCATATTGGCAAATGCTCAAGAATATAATAAAATATTAAATTAAGTATGTTTAAATTATTCAAATATTCTTTTCTTTTCTTTTGTGGATTTGTTTTTTCGCAAGAAGAAGCTGTTCATTCGGTGTATTTTGAATTTGATAAATTTTCTATTGATGAAAAACAAGAAAATGAAGTAGTCGATTTTATAAAAAAAATAGATTCTACACGAATTGAATCGGTTGAAATATTTGGATATACCGATGATATTGGTAAAGACGATTATAATTATAAATTATCCAATAACAGAGCCTCAACCATTCGAAATAAATTGGTAGAAAGTGGAGTAAAAAGCAAAATTATTGTAACCATTGAAGGAAAAGGACGGATATTAATTGATGATGATATTGTTGAGAATATTCCCGAAAAACGCTCTAAAAATCGACGTGTAGATGTAGTTTTAAATTTAAAAAAATTACCTGTTTTAATTCTTCCAGGTTTATATAATACAATTCAAAAAAATCATGTTGTTGGCGACAGAGTCTATCTTGACAATATTCTTTTTGAAAGAGGAAGCAGTAAACTTACATCTACAGCAAAATTAGAATTAGATAAAATTGCACTGCTTTTAGCTCGTTATAAAAATATTCATTTTGAAATTCAAGGTCATGTTTGTTGCACGCCAAAATATCAAAAAGAAGCCATAGATAAAGACACCAAAAAACGTCAACTTTCTACTAATAGAGCTCAATCAGTCTATAAATATTTGGCTTATAGAAGAGTTGCTAAAACCCGAATGACTTTTAGAGGCTATGGAAATTCTGTTCCGCTTGGAAAAGATCCACAATATGATAGACGCGTTGAATTGGTTGTTACGAAGGTTTAAATATTCTCCTCATCTCACTAAATTTGAAAACTACCTCAAAAACTCTTCATAATTTGCAGGAGAAATAATGGCATAGTTAGAATTTGGATAAGCGTTTGAAAAAGTTTTTGAAAATTTTACTTTTTTGTGTTCATTCCATTTGAATTCATAAGCAAAAAAACCACCGTCTTTTTCTTCTACATAATCAATCTCTTGTTGGTCTTTTGTTCTCCAAAAGTATTTTTTAGCATAATTATTGTTGTATTCATTAGCTTTTACACGTTCTGAAACAAGATAGTTTTCAAACAAAGCGCCTATATCTTGTCGCACTTGAGTTGGTTGAAAATTATTGATGATTGCATTTCGAATTCCATTGTCATAAAAATAGACTTTTTTGGAAAGTTTTAATTCATTTCTTGCATTTCTATTTAAAGAAGTTAATCTAAAAATGATAAACGTTTTTTCTAATAATTGAATGTATGACTCAACGGTTTTTGCATCAAGTCCAATTAGATTGCCAATTTCATTATAAGAAATTTCTGAGCCAATTTGCAATGCTAAAGCTTGTAAAAGAGAAACTAATTTTTCTGGTTTTTTTATAGAATCAAGCATTAAAATGTCTTTATATAAATAGCTATCTGCTAAAAATTTTAAAATTTCTTGTTCGTTTCCTGTATTCATTATCACATCTGGATAAGAACCATAAATTAATCGAGTGGTTAAATTTCTTTTCTCAGTAAACAAACCATGATGATTTACAAGTTCTTGAAATGAAATTGGAAATAATTGATATTCTAGTTTTCTGCCCGTTAAAGGCTCGTTTAGTTTGTTTTTTAAATCAAAAGCAGACGAACCTGTTGCAATCAATTGAATTTCAGGATAATTATCATGAATAAGTTTTAAACCAATGCCAATATCAAAAATTCTTTGAGCTTCATCAATAACCACTATTTTATGATTGCCAATTGCATTTTTGAGTTGAATTGAGGTTGGTTTTGTGAAAATTTGTTGCACATCATATTCGTCTCCATTTAGCCATAAAATAGTTTCTTTGTTATTTAATAGCTGTTTCAACAACGTAGATTTTCCCGTTTGTCTTGCTCCTAAGATTACAATAACCTTTTTACTAAACAATTTACTTTGTAAACGATTTTCAATTACTCTGGCTATCATCTTGATTATTTTTTTCAAAAATACTACTTTTTTGGATTACATTCCAAAAAAAACACCACTTTTTTGGATTACACTCCAAAAAAGTGGTGTTTTTCTATTAATTCAATCAGAATGAAATAATAAAAAACTATCCCAATTTCATCTCAATATGCGGAATATCGTCTTCTAAATACATTTCGCTAGTTTGAATAAATCCGTTGGTTTCATAAAATTTCTTTAGATATAATTGTGCTGAAATGGTAATTTTGCTTTCGCCAAAATGATTTTTTATTCCTAAAATAGCAGTTTGCATCATTTCATGTCCCCATTTTCTGTCTCTAAAATCTGGATGAATGACAACACGACCAATAGAAGCGGTTTCAAAATAATTGCCTTTGTTGAATAATCGGGCGTAAGCCACAATTTGATTTTGAAACGTGCCAATCAAGTGCAAAGCTTTTTCATCTTTGCCGTCAATGTCTTGATAAACACAATTTTGTTCCACTATAAAGACAAACGAACGCAGTTGCATAATTTGGTATAATTCCTGTAAAGAAAGTTCGTTAAAAGGCTTTATTGTCCAATTTATTGTTGCCTTCATCTTGTTTTTTATTTAAAAATTGAACCGATTTTATAATGGCTTCCAATTCAAACATTAAATCTCTTTTTTGTTTGGATGGTGCATAACAAAAGCCTTCAATAATCATAATTCGATTGTTTGTTTTGTCAATTATGGCATAATTAATGAATGGTCCGCCCATATAATCGTGCACTAATTCCCAATTTCCACGCGTTTCAAAGGCTTCTTTTCCAAAAACTTTTGTTTTAGATAAATAGGGAGAAAATGCCGTTTCTGTAATCATTCTTGTATTTGGAACGGCTCCGTGAATAAATCTTCTTCCTATCGAATCTCTAATTTTTGTAATTCGACTGATGCTTTTATTGTCATTTTTGATGCTGTTTAAAGGCACTTGATAAAAAATCAAACTCAAGTTGCCACTTGTAATTTCTTTTTTCAGCCAAATAAATTTTTTGCCATTCAATACGATTCGATATTTTTGAGGAACATCAATTTTTATATTGAATTTTTGTGTAATTTTTTTGGTGTCAATTAACGAATCTCTTTTGATTTTTTTTTGATAAATTTTAATTTCGGATTGTTTAATTTTATCAATAATTAACGAATCGTTAGCTTGAATAGTGTCTAAAAGTTCTTGTACTGTTTTTCCTGAAATATGAACCACAATTTGTGGGGTAGCAAATTCGTTATTTTCAATTCTGAATTGGCTTTTGGCTTCTTTTTTTACAACAATAATGTTTCTTTTATTGGTCATAAAACCTTCTAAAAGTTTAACTGGAAATTGATTAAGTGTGAAAAGTGGTTCTTCTTGAGGCAGTCCAACTACGGGCGATGCAAATTTATTTCGAATACTATCGCCGACTTCGCCATTCCAAAGTTGGTCGTCAATAATAACCGAAACTTCATTTGTTTTTCCAGAGGTTTGAATAGCATCATTTTCTTTCTTAGAATTACATGATACAAAGAAAATCAGAAGTATTGAAAACAAAAAAAGGGTTTTATTCCTCTCAGAATAATACCCAAATTTATTGAAACATTTTGAATTATCCACCTATTTTTAATTTCATTCCTGGTTGTATGTTTTCGCCTTTGATTCCGTTCCATTTTTTTAAATCGGCTATTGTAACACCTGGAAATTGTTTAGAAATACTTGATAATGTGTCGCCTCTTCTAACCTGATATAGTTTAGTTTTGACTATTTTACTTGATTCAGCATAGCTTTCGTTGGCTTTTTTTATTGTGTTTTCTTTTCCAACAATTAGTTTATCTCCTTGTTTGATGTTAGTGTCTGATAAACTGTTTAATGCTATTAAATCATTGATGGTTGTATTATATTTTCTAGCTATTGTTCCTAAAAATTCTCCTTTTCCAACAAGGTGTTCTATGGTTTTTTCTTCTGAATTGGAAAGAACATCATTTTGATTCTGTCTTCCGTTGTTTGAAACTAATAATTTTGTTCCCTCTTTTACATTAGAATCAATCATTCCATTCCATTCTTTTATATCATTAACAGCTAAATTATATTTTTTTGCAATAGAAAATAAATTATCGCCTTTAACTACAACATAGAAACTATCTGTTTTTTGGGTGGTGTCTGTTTTAACTTCTTTTTTTAGGACATCGCTTTTTGATTTTTTGTGATCGACAACTGCAAGGTCTTGATTTTTATCTGAATAGGGTTGGTTTACTTCTTTTTTAACTAATGTAGTAACTTTTTCAATACTAATAATTTTTAAATTATCTCCAAGACCTATATTGTTTCCTTTTATTTTATTCCACTTTTTAATTTCAGCAATAGAAACTTCATATTTATCGGCTATTTTTCCTAATCCTTCACCTCGTTTTACTTTATGATATTTAATTATTTCTTTGTTTACAACTACTTTGTCGGTTGTATAAACTTTTTTTATTTTAGGTTCAGCATTGGCAACTTCAACCTGTTTCTCTATATCTTTTTTTAAAGCAGTAGAATCGGAAACAACTAGATTATTATTCTCTTTAAAAGTTGTTTTTTCGGTGGATAGAATTTTTAGATTTCTGCCTAAAAGAGCCGTATTTCCTTTTATTCCATTCCATTTTTTTAAATCGGATAGGGCAACATTATATTTTTCAGCAATTTCTCCTAAATTTTCACCTCGCCTAACTTTATGATATTTTGTTCTTGCAATATTATTATTGTTTAAGGAATCATTTGATTTTATAACCACCTCTTTTACATTAGGTTTTTCTCTTTTATTGGATTCATAATCAATATAGGCGTAAATTTTATCCTCATTTGAAGTGTAAATTGCAATTTTATCTTTGGGTAATCTCAAGAAATTATTTTCGCCTTGTATTGAAGGGATTTCATTTCGTTTATAGGAAGGATTAAAAAACTGCAATTCTGCTACAGGAATATCTAATAAATCGGATAGTTGTTTGAAAGTAGTGTGCTTTTTAACCATAATTGTGTCGGTAGCAAAATGATTGGCAACAGCTTTATTAGGAACAATTCCGTGTTCTTTATGATATTCAAAAATATAAAGGGTTGCTAAAAAAGCAGGGAGATATCCTTGGGTTTCTTTAGGTAGATTTTTTCTGATGTTCCAATAATTTTGTTGTCCTCCAGAGCGACGAATGGCTTTAGAAACATTTCCTGGTCCTGAATTATAGGACGCCAAAACCAAATCCCAATCGCCAAAAATTTTATACATGTTTTTCATATATACTGAAGCTGCTTGACTAGCTTTTATTGGGTCGCTTCGCTCATCAACATAAGAAGTTATGTTGAGTCCGTATTGTTTTCCGGTTTGATACATAAATTGCCATAATCCTGTAGCTCCAACTCTTGAAACAGCTTTTGGATTAAGTGCCGACTCGACAACGGCAAGATATTTTATTTCTAAAGGAATATTGTTTTTTGCCAATTCTTCTTCAAAAATTGGAAAATAAAATTGCGAAATTCCCATTAATCTTTCAAATCCTTTTTTTCTGTTTTTCAAAAACGATTTAATGACATTTTCTAAACCAATATTATATTCAATATTAAAAGGCGATTTTTCGTCAAGCCGCTTCAATCGCTCTTTTAATAATTCTGTAGGAAGCTCATAATCAACAGTTTTGTCAACATCAACTTTCTTTATATCCTCTATCAATGAACTATACATATCTAAAGAAACAAGCTCTTTCATCCAAAGACTATCGATACAACTTGCCATTTCATCGCGAACAAAAGTGGCTTTTATGGAATCTAAATAGGATATTTTTGGTTCGTTTTTTACAACAGAATCATATCTTACAGCTACTTCTTGTCCAAAAACAGAAGCAGAAACTACAAGAAGAAATGTTGTGATTTTATTTTTTATTTTCATATTATTGATATATTATCTTTTATCAATCCAATAGCATCGTCTATTTCATTGAGGTTTATCTCTCAATATTTTATTTATTAGAGCACAATTGTTTTCAACAAACAAGTTGTAAACAGCGATTTTATATCTATTTTATCGATAAATATTTTTTTAGTATTACAAGTATTTATACAAAGTTATATTTTGATAACGCAAATAGTGTTTAAATATTGTTAAATTCTGATTTTTAGTCTAATATCGCTTGAATTCCTGGTAAAATTTTTCCTTCAAGCATTTCTAACATAGCACCGCCTCCCGTTGAAACATAGCTCATTTGGTCTTCCAAACCAAATTGTTTGACTGCCGAAACCGAATCGCCTCCTCCAACAAGTGAGAACGCACCATTGGCAGTTGATTCAGCAATATATTCGCCTAATGTAATGGTTCCGTGTGCAAATTTTTCCATTTCAAAAACACCTAATGGGCCATTCCAAAGAATTGTTTTTGATTCCATAATAATTGTTTTGAAATTTTCTAACGATTTTGGACCCGCATCAAGCCCTTGCCAGCCATCTGGAATTTCACGAACATCTACAATTTGAGTTTCGGCATCGTTTGAAAAAGCATTAGCAGCAACCACGTCAACTGGAATGTGAATGTGAACGTTTTTTTCTTTTGCTTTGTGCAATATTTCTATGGCTAAATCAAGTTTGTCATCTTCGCAAATAGAATCGCCAATTTTTCCGCCAAGTGCTTTTATAAATGTAAAAGTCATTCCGCCACCAATTATCATGTGATCTACTTTGTCTAAAATATTTTCAATGACCGTTATTTTTGAGGATACTTTTGAGCCTCCAAGAACTGCCGTTACAGGTTTTACCGAATTTTTTAGTACTCTATTTAAACTTTCAATTTCTTTAGCTAAAAGCAATCCGAAGCATTTGTTGTTTGGAAAAAATTGGGCAATAATTGTGGTTGAAGCATGAGCTCTGTGCGCTGTTCCAAATGCATCGTTAACATAAATATTACCTAGTGAAGCAAGTTCTTTGGCAAAATCAACATCGCCCGCTTCTTCTTCTGGATAAAATCTTAGATTTTCTAGTAATAAAACTTGCCCTGGTTTTAGGTTTTCAGAAGCATTTTTTGCAATAATTCCTATACAATCTGAAGCAAAATCAACTGGCGTTTCAAGAACTTGAGCAACAGTTTGAACAATATGTTTTAGCGAATATTTTTCTTCTTTTCCTTTTGGGCGTCCTAAATGCGACATCAAAATAACGCTTCCTCCATCATTCAAAATTTTATCAATGGTTGGTTTAGCAGCTTCAATTCTATTGGTGTCCGTTACATTAAATTTTTCATCTAATGGAACATTGAAATCCACTCTAATGATAGCTTTTTTATTATTGAAATTGAAGTCGTTTAGGGTTTTCATTTTGTTTGATTTTATGATTTTTATTACAATTAATGCTACAAATATAACAAATTTGTTTTCTAATTAAAATGACAAAAGTCAATTGAGTTTATTAGACAAACTCAACATAAAAATTTAGTATCCTTGAAAAATGATAACAACAGATAAAAATAGTTTACAAAATTATAATTTTATTGAACTATTCGCAGAATAGGGGGTTTTCATTTGGCATTAAAATCTATGGGGGCAGAATGTGTTTTTGGTTTTGAACAGATAATTCCAACCACCCATATAAAATAAACCCAGCCGAATTATTTAATTTTAGTTAAAACCTTTTTGTTTATAGCTTTTTTTGATTATTGTTTTCTGTTATCTTTGTCTAATGCAATTTTCAGAAATTTTAGGTCACGAACACATTAAAAATCACTTGATTCAAAGTGCAAGTCAAGGTCGAATTCCTCATGCTCAATTATTTACTGGTCCTGAAGGAAGTGGCACTTTGGCTATGGCTATTGCCTATGCTCAATATATTGTTTGTCAAAATTCAGGAAAGGAAAATTGTGGCGAAAACAAATCTTGTAATCTCAAATTTGAACATTTAGCACACCCCGATTTGCACTTTGTGTATCCAACTGTAACTACTGAAGATGTAAAATCGAAACCAAAAAGTATCGATTTTATTCAAGACTGGAGAAAATTTGTTAGCGAAAATCCTTATGGTGAAATATCCGATTGGTATAAAGTATTAGGGGTCAACAACAAACAAGGCGAAATTCGCGTTGATGATGCCCAAGAAATTCTAAAAGCATTAGCACTAAAATCTCTGGAAGGAAGTTATAAAATTATGATTATTTGGATGGTTGATAAAATGAATATTGCCGCTTCCAATAAGTTGTTAAAACTTTTGGAAGAACCAACAGATAAAACTGTTTTTTTATTGATTTC
>Ga0316611_1000403_pt1 | contig 15125 bp, 13 predicted proteins | sample MIS2016202_MG_FD_207675 | JGI IMG/M metagenome (GOLD analysis project Ga0316611, IMG submission 207675) | Microbial mat bacterial communities from Middle Island sinkhole, Lake Huron, Michigan, United States - MIS.2016.202 | ecosystem: Environmental > Aquatic > Freshwater > Lake > Sediment... | reverse complement strand
ATGACGCTATAAAATGTAATGCGAGTTACCTACGAAATACAAGATAATATGCCCCGCCGTAACGACATCCAAAAGATTTTGCTGATTGGCGCTGGTCCGATCGTCATCGGTCAAGCCTGTGAATTTGGAACCCAAGCCTTCAAGGTTCTAAGGGACGAGGGCTACTATGTGATCCTAGTTAACTCTAAAGTATGCCTAAAAATTTTAGTTCATTTATACAACTTATTGCTTTACAATAGTTTGTATCAAATATATCTAAAAATAAAACTGTCCAATTTTTTTTTGTAAATTTTGAGCGATCGTAACCACAACTAACTTGAATCGAGGAACGCTAAATGCCTGTACAAAAAGCCAGCGATATTTTCGGTGATATTACCGTTTATCCAGCGAAAGATGGTAAGCAGCGAGTCGAAATGTATATTCGGCTTCAGGAAAAAGTTGAGGGGATGCAAATTGGGATTGGGATTGATGGCTCGGCATCAATGCGAAAAATGTTTGGCGATACCATCCCTAAATTTGCACGTCGTCCTGAAGATAATGTCATGCAGACAGTCGTACAACGTTTATGTAGCTACGCCTGTGAATATAGCGGTGATGGCTCAGTGTCACCAATTTACTGGGCAACTGGGATTGGGGGTAAAGAAATTGAGTCATTGGGGAAATTAGACTCAGAGGCAATTCAGGCTAGAACTTTTGAGGGACCGCGTAAGTGGGGTACAGGCACTGCGTTATTGCCACCACTCAATCATCTTTTGACTGAATGTGCTGATGCTTCTTGGCTAGTATTACTTTTTGTAACTGATGGTGTGATGAGTGATTTGGATGCGGTCGTGGCGCGATCGCTAGAAGTTGGACAAGAAGTATTGGATGGTAAGCGCGGTAAGTGCAAATTTATTCTGGTGGGATGTGGTGAAGAAGTTAGCGAAGAACAGATTGAAAAACTCGACAATATGTTTGACGGTACATCTCTGGAAGGTCGTGTCGATCTTTGGGATGGCAAACTAGCAGCAGAGATGAATGACCTATCTGAGATTTGGGATGAAGTGGACTTTGGTGTGCAAATCCCAGGGGCGGTCAAAATTGTTGACGATCAAGGGCGGGAAGTCTTATCACATCCCGATGGCTTTCCGCAGCGTATGGAATTTTTAGTTGCGGAAGGAACTAAGTCTGTGAAGATCGAAATCATCGGACAGACAATTGATCAGGTTCTGCAATAGTCGATAAATCTCAATCAATAGATTGAGATTTTTTTATAAAAACCTTAACTCCAAAATAATAATATGGCGATCGAGAAAGCAAGTCCACTTTTTGGCGATATAACTGTATATCCAAGTAAGGATGGTAAGCAACGAGTAGAAATTTATATTCGTTTGCAAAACAAGGTTGAGGGAATGCAAATCGGAATTGCCATTGATGGCTCTTCTTCTATGCAGTCTATGTTTGCGGCTCAAACACCAAAACTGTTTCGTCGCGCTGGCGATAATGTGATGGAGCCGATTGTGCGTGGACTCTGTAACTATGCTTGTGATTACAGTGGTGATGGTACAATTCTACCGATTTATTGGGCTGTCGGTGCTGGCGGCAAAGAGATTGAGTCTTTAGGAAGGTTGGACTCAACTGCGGTTAAAACAATGCCTGTGGAAGGTCCTAGTAATGGTCGCTGGGGAACTGGCACTTTATTACTCCCCGCTTTGGAGTATTTTTTAACTGAGTTTGCGGATGCGCCTTGGATTGTTTTGCTGCTGGTCACTGATGGTGTGATCGGGGATCTTGATGCGGTGATTGCTCGCTCAATGGCGATCGCTCCTGAAATCCTTGATGGCAAACGCGGTAAATGTAAATTTGTCTTGGTTGGTGTTGGCGAAGAGGTTAGCGAAGACCAAATCGATAAGATTGATAATATGTTTGATGGCACTGTTTTTGAGAACAAGATCGATCTATGGGATGGCAAGTTTGCTGCCACGATGTCGGAATTGCAAGAGATCTGGGATGAGGTTGACTTTGGTATAAAACTACCAGGCAATGCCCGCATCTTTGATGAAAAGGGCAATGAAGTCGCATCTTATTTAGACGAAATTCCTCAGTGTATGAGTTTCCTTGTGCCTGAAGGTTCTGCTTCGGTAAGACTGGAAATTGCAGGACTCTCCATTATTCAACCCCTCAGCTAGGTACAAGATGAATGCTTTAAATTCCCCTGAAAGAGTCACATTATCTAGTTCTGACATTGATCCCGTTTTTGGTAAGGTTTTTTATCAAAATATTGGTTCTGATGTCGAAGTAACTTTCACGATCCTGATGCCTCGGATTAGTGAAGGTTGGAAAACGGGTGTGGCGCTTGATGCAAGCAGTTCAATGAGAGCCGCTTATGGCAAATCATCAAAACCAACAGAGAATTTGGTCGAGATGGAAGCACGAAAGTTTCTCTATTATCTTGCCGATCGCCTAGATGCTGAGGGTCAAACGACAACTATTTATTGGGCTTGCAGTGGCAGTAAGGAGCTTGAAGTGTTGGGAAATATCCAAGTTTCACAATGTGACACGCTGAAAATCGGAGGACCAGTAGAAGCTGATTTCGGCTCAATGACCAATCTTTTACCAGCTTTGCGTTATTTTGTGGAAGGGTTTACTGATGCAGCTAATGGCATCTATCTATTTGTCACCGATGGCAAAATTGATGATTTCTGGGCAGTCAAGGAGTATTGCATTAATCTCGCTAAGCAGATTATGTCAGGCAAGCGCAACCCGCTCAAATGTGTGTTGATTGGCATAGGCGAAAAGGTCAATGCTCGTCAACTGCAAGATCTAGACAATCTTGATGCGGTGACAGGATTTGATCTATGGGATTACCATGTTGCCAAAGATATGCGTGAGACAACCGATATTTTTGCCGAATTAGTGGATGAATCGGTGATGGTGGCTGCTACTGCTGCTATTTATGACGATCAAAATACTGTGGTTAAGCAATTTACGGATGGCTTGCCAGGGCGAGTTAGCTTTTTGATGCGTGACAGTTCATCATTTTTTGAATTGGAAGTAGCAGGTCAGAGAATCCGTCAGGCTTTGCGGACTAGTGATGGAGAAACATGATTATGAGCTTAGAAGATGTCATTCAGAGCATTAAAGTTTCGATTCTGAAAGTTCAATCGAATGCTGGCAATGGTACTGGATTTATCATTAGCAAGTAGGGGCATATCCTTACCTGCGCTCATGTACTGGTGGGCGATCGCTTTCAAGTAATCTCTGAACATGGCGATCGCCGATCTGTGGAGATTCTTGGCAAAGATGAAACCTGTGACTTGGCAATACTTTACGCTGAGGCTCTAGCTGAGCCACCTTTGACCTTTGCTGATCCTTCCGCGATCGCGGAAGGTCAAACTGTATATGCGTTAGGTCATCCCCTAGGATTAGACTTTACGCTTTCTCGTGGCATTATCAGCAATCGCCAACGAGTTCGCAGTGGTGTAAGCCTATTGCAAACCGATGTTTCCTTAAATCCAGGGAACAGTGGCGGTCCGCTAGTGAATGAACAGGGAGAAGTGATCGGCGTTGCTAACCAGATATTAGAAGGTGGACAAGGGTTGGGGTTTGGTATTGCTTTGCAACATATATTTGCATTTGCAGCCCAAATGCGTATCCCTATAAACAGGGCGCAACGGTTTAAAGCCCTTTAGTTTTCAATTTTTAGTTTGAGATTCCAGTTAATTTATTTAAGAGAGCAATTAAGAAAATGACCTACGCAGTTGGCATCGATCTAGGTACGACAAACTCAGTTATCGCCATTTATCGCCGTGGTACTGCTGAGACTTTACGCATTGATGGGCGTTCCACAATGCCTTCGGTGGTTTCTTTTCGGGATGATACAAGTATTTTAGTGGGGCAACCAGCTAAGTCTCGACTGCTGCTCGATCCTGAAAATACCGTTGCTTCGACCAAGCGATTTATGGGCGATCGCAGTAAAAGTTATAAACTAGCTGGCAATTCTCTCACGCCTGTCAATATTGCAAGTTTAATTCTCAAGCGCTTGGTGGAGAGTGCGCGGAAGGAACTTGGCAATGCTGAGATTTGGGATGCCGTAATTACTGTGCCTGCCTATTTCACATCGGCTCAAAAGGAAGATACTAAACGGGCTGGTGAAGAAGCTGGCTTAAACGTGCTGCTGCTTTTACCTGAACCAACGGCGGCGGCGATCGCCTATGGATTGGATAAAGGGAAAGATCAGACTCTCATGGTTTATGACTTGGGTGGTGGCACTTTTGATGTCTCAGTTTTGAAGATTTCAGGCAATAAGTTTGATGTGCAAGCTGTGGGCGGAAATGGCAATTTGGGTGGCGATGATTTTGACAATGCGATCGCTGAGTGGACTAGCAAGGATTTTAAAGCCAAAACAGGTATAGATCTATTGGCAGAAAAGGGAAAAGCCGCGATGTCGGCGAGGCAAAGACTGAAGGAGGCTGCGGAAACTGCCAAAATTGAACTATCTCAAAGCGATCGCGCCATGATTACAATTCCTGATTGTTTAGGACATCCAATTGATTTGGAAATTACATTGGCACAATACAACAAATTAATTGAGCCGATGCTATTGACTACAGTGGAATGTATGAAATCAGTACTACGCGATGCCAAACTCTCTGCTGATGATATTGACCGCGTGATTCTCGTTGGCGGCTCAACTAAAAATCGGGCGGTGCGCGAAATTGTGACTCGTGAAATCAAAGAGCCCTATACATCGGAACGGGTGGATGAAGTTGTCGCTCATGGTGCAGCAATTATGGCTGCAAATCTCTACGCACCTGATGCGCCTGAAACACCCAAATTCACCAAGTCTGACAAAACTGGACAGTCATTAGGAATTGCGATGCTCAATGGATCAGAAGAATTCTTTAAGCCAATTATTCCAAGGCAAACTACCTATGATTATGATTGTAGGCTAGGAATCTTAGGCTTCACCAATCATGCTTACCAAGAAGAAGCATTATTTCGTGTCTTTGAAGGCGAGGACAACAATCCCGATTTGAATGAATACTTAGGGGAACTGCTTTTACCAGTTTCGCCACCGCAGAATGATCAAGTACCTGTGGGTGCAGTTTTTATCTTTGATAAGAATGGGATCATACATTTCACTGCTATTCAGTTTCCTTTAGATAATTCAGTGGTTCCCATACTCGAATATGCTGAAGAAAATGATGGCGGTTTGGATTTGGTAGTGAGTGATCGATTGATTACTCAAGGTAAAGCAAAAACACGTTCAGTTAAGATTCAGAGCAAAAATGCGCGGGAGCATCTCACTTTGGCGATGAGTAATTATACTTAGCATCAAAAGTGCCTAAAATCGTTGTTTTTAGTATTGGCAATATGCGATAAATAAATGATATTCATAATATTTTCTTTATTGTTTAAGCCTAAAACGTTGAGGTTTCGTTATAAGTATTTATGCTTAGTTCCAAAGTGAGATGCTCCCAAATGCGCTTCATTAAGATTCAGAGTATTGCGATTAATTAGAGTTATAAATATGGGTTATTCAATAGGTATAGACCTTGGTACAACTAACTCTGTCGCTTGTGTCTGGCGGCGGGGCAATGTTGAAACGATCGCTGTCGATGGACGAGCCACGATGCCTTCTGCTCTTTCGGTGCGCCCTGATGGAGCGTTGCTCGTGGGGCAAGCTGCCAAAAAAAGAGCCGAACTAGAACCAGAGCAGTCGATTGTTTCGGCAAAGCGCTTTATTGGTGATGGCAAAACTGAATGGCAAATTGGCAATAAAGTTTACACACCGATGGATGCGGCGGCGATCGTTTTGGGCCAACTCAAAATCGCTGCGGAAAAGCATTTAGGAGAAACTGTAACTGAAGCCGTGATCACGGTTCCTGCTTACTTTAATAACAATCAGAAGCGGGATACCAAACTGGCAGGTGAAGCCGCAGGTTTTAAGGTTTTGCAACTACTGCCCGAACCAACGGCGGCGGCGATTAGTTATGGGCTTGATCGCGGCAAGGATCAAACGATTTTGGTGTATGACTTAGGCGGAGGTACTTTTGATGTGTCGGTTTTGTCGGTTAAGGGTAATCGCTTTCAGGCGATCGCTGTGGATGGTGACTTTAACCTCGGTGGTGATGATTTTGATTTAGTGTTGGTTGAACATTTGATTAGTATTCTCAAAAAGCGATCGCAGTTTGATCTAGAAAGCTTTTTGGATACATTGCTAGGGCGTAATAAAAATAAGCAATTAGGAACACCGCACGAAATTTTGGTTGCTAAACAGCGACTAAAAGAGGCTGCTGAAAAAGCCAAAATCGAACTTTCCCAAAGCAATCGCACCCAAATCACAATTCCTGAAATCTTGGGTGTTGCCTTAGATGAAGAAATTACGATTGATACTTATAATCGTTTGATCGCGCCATTAGTCGATCGCACGATCACCAAAACTCGCGCTGTCTTAAAGGCGGCAAAGTTAACTCCTGATGACATTGATCGCGTGATTTTGGTGGGTGGTTCGACACGCAATAAGTTAGTGCGATCGCGCATTGCTGAAACCATCAAAGAGCCGTTTATTTCTGATCGGGTTGATGAAGTTGTGGCGCAGGGTGCAGCGATCGTGGCGGGTAGTTTATCTTCTCCTGAAGAAGATCTCACCCCGATTGAATTTTCTAATGTCACGCCCTTTAGTCTTGGCTTACGAGCTTCTAAGGGTAAAGATTTAGATATTTTCAAGGTGCTGATTCCCAAAAATACTGCGATTCCTGCCACGCTCACGCAGGAGTTCACCACATTTCGAGTCAATCAGAAATCAGTTGATATTTCAATTTTTCAAGGTGAGGCAACTAATTGTAAAGACAATACTTTTGTGGGCGGGTTTCGATTAGAAGGGATTCCACCAGCACCAGTGGGGCAGCCCAAAATTGCCGTGCAGTTTCAGATGGATAGTTCAGATTTGTTATTGGTAACAGCAACCTGTAGCAATCTTCGCAGTCAACAAACTCTGGATGTCAATTTAGTAAGCCGTGAAGATGAATTACCAGAAGCCGCACCACAGGCGGATATTATCTTTCTTGTGGATACTTCAGGCAGCATGAGCAGTGAATTAGAAGGGGTCAAACGTTCTTGTTTGGATTTTGCCGAGCGCGTAATTAGCTTAGGTGTTGACTGTCAATTAGGACTAGTAGATTTTGATCTATCATTTGGAATTGGTTATCAATGGGAAATTTTTGGTCCAATGGAACCGAAAAAGTTTCCTACGGCAATTGCTGGATTGAAAATTGGTAGGCTTGGCGGTGCTGGTTGCTATGTTGGCGCTAATGACACTATACCTACGATCAATGCTTTTGTGAAAGCTTTTCCAAGAGGCGATCGCTTAAAAATTGGTATTTTGATTAGTGATGAAGTTGGTAATGATGCCAATGCGATCGCGCAGATTATGAATATTCTCAAAGGTGGACAGGTTTGTTTGTATGTTGTGGGTGTGGCAAATAGTTGTCACGAAAAACTGGCAACTGCAACAGGCGGTCAATTTTGGGATATTCATCAATCAAGAGGAAGTGTCAATTTTGGCAGTTTGCTAGACAGCATCGCTGTTGAAATCACTAATTTAGCGTTAACTAACTAACCCGAATCTAAAACACTAATTTTAAAAACGAGGAAATTCTCATGGCTTTAGTTGAAAAGAACAGCACATACATTGTTGGTATTGATTTAGGGACTTCTAACTCCGCGATCGCCGTTTATCATAAAGGACGAGTCGAGATCCTCAAAGTTGATGATGGGCGCAACACCCTGCCCTCTGTGGTGAGTATTGTCGATAAAGAAACCACATTAGTTGGCAAACAAGCGCGATCGCGGATGTTGATTGACCCAGACAATACAGTTGCTTCGATTAAACGAGTAATCGGCAAGGACGGTGAGGATGGCAAACCTTGGAGCAAAGAATTTCCCAATCGTCCCGAAAGGACTTATTCAGCCACTGACATTTCAGCATTCATCCTGACTAAACTAGTGATGGGTTCTCAACAAACCAGCATGGACATCTTGCAAGGTACGCCCCGCTATGCTGTGATTTGCATCCCTGCCAACTTTGATGACAACCAAAAAAATGCCACTATCGAAGCCGCTAAACTTGCGGGTTTAGAAGTAATCAGCCTGATTGAAGAACCTGTCGCCGCCGCGATCGCCTATGCCCTCGAAAAAGATCGCGATCAAACCATCTTGATTTATGATTTGGGCGGCGGCACATTTGATGTTTCGATCTTGCGCGTGGACTCGACAGGTGAAGGACTTGCCAAATTTAAGATTTTAGGCAAAGAAGGAGTCCAAAAATTGGGCGGCGATGATTTTGATTACGAAATCATGAAAATTGCAGCAGCAAGATTCCATGAAGCATCAGGGATTGATTTACTAGATCTTAAAAAAGATCAGGGTGTTTCTAAAAAAGCTTTGCGTGATGCCCAACAAAAGCTGAAAGACAAGTCTGAAATAGCCAAGTGTGAACTGAGTGAATCGCAAAAAACTCTAATGGAAATTCCTAGTCTAATTAAAGATGAATCGGGAACTGTCCACAATCTAGAAATGGAAATCTCGCGCAGTGACTTTAACGATGCAATTCTCCCTCTTTTATTGCAATCTAAAGAAGCGGTCGAGAAAGCCCTTACAACTGGAGGATTGACCATTGATGATATCTCGCGAATCATTCTCGTTGGTGGTTCCACAAGAGTGCCTTTAGTTCGTGAGATGCTTACTGAAATTTTTGGCAAAGAGCCTTATGGTGATATCGATCCCGATACAGTCGTTGCCGCAGGAGCCGCTAGTTTTGCGGCAACATTTAATGTGCCAGATGATCCTGACAGCAAACCACAACTGGCAAGTTCATTGGTGATTGATAATATCGTCACTCTAAATTTGGGTATCGAAACACGCGATCGCCTTTTCAATAAGGTGATTACCAAGGGTTTAGAAATTCCTGCGGATGTGCCTCTTTGTGTTACCAAAGATTATTCGACTCAACGCGACAACCAAACTGAGATGCGGATTAGTGTATTTCAGTCTGGCGATGAGAAAGAATATGTCTATGAAGAAGGCGTAACTTGCATTGGTGAGTTTCTGATTACCAAAATTCCAGCCAAGCCCAAAGGAGCAGAAATCGTCACAATTACCTTTGAACTCGATCAGCAAAATCTACTCAAAGTAAAAGCTGAATCGACATCAGGTGTCGGTGGTGCTTTAGAAATCAAGCGCTCTTAACTCAAAACTAAATTATTAGGAGAATACACAACCATGAGTACAGAAAAGAATGATTCTAATTCAGACTTATCTACAAGTCTGGACAATGGAGCAGAAATTGGTGACAACAATCAAGAACAGTCTGAAAATGTGGCAATGATTGATGAAACTGCACAAAATTCTGACGCTTTGACTGCCAAAAGTGAAACGGTGAGCCAAGAGAATGATCTACCTGAAGAAGTTATTAAAATCAGCAGTGATAGTGCAGAATCTGACGATATCAGTGTAAATACTCAAACCGATGATCCGATTGGCTCAGGAGATGCTTCTATATCTCAAGAGAACAGATTGAATACCCTTGCTGATGAAGACAATCCCAAAGAGTCTGAAGACATTGCTGCGAAAGACTCAGTGCAGATGGAGTCAAACACTAAACTCCCCGCTCAAGTCAAATCTGTCCAACGTTATACGCAAGGTGAATTTAATCAAGTCATTGCTGAACGTATCAATACAAGTCTTGCTCAAACTTCCAATCTTTCTGCTAGATACGAGGATCTGCTGGGAAAATATGATGAACAGAGTAAGGAGCTAGATTCAGTAAAAGAAGAGTTGAATTTAGTAAAAGAACGCTTGAATGAACTTGAAAAGATGTCAAAATCTGAATTTGACGAACTGATTCAAGAAACGCTCAAACAAGATGCTCAAAGCTTGAGTGAAGATGAGCAAGAATGCCAAGGTTATATAGACCAAGCCAAATTGTGGCAGTCTAAAACTGAAGCACTTTCTAAATTGGGATTATTTGCCATTGATAAATGTGGCGATCGCATGAAACGGTGTGACGAGCTAATGGAAAAGTTCAAGACTGAGACACCATCACTTTACAAAAGCTTGCAGAGCCGATACGAAAGCCTGAAGTTGAGTAATCGGATGCTAGAACGTTTGCGAGACCCATTGGAAATGTTGAACAAACCTAATCCGCTATCAGAGCATTTATTTAGATTGCGAATGTCTGATCTTGTTGAGCTACTGCGATCGCAGCAAATTGATAAAAATCAAGCTAAACAGATTCTTGCTAAAAATTTAAAAGAAGCAGGTGACGCGAGATATAAATCTATCCGTGAATGGCGCGACTCGTCTGAGAAGTTGCAAAAACAATGGTTACACTTCATTGAGAAAAAGTTGCTACCTGCTCTGGATGGAATCAATGATGGTAAGCCCTATGCTGAACACCTAGTAATAGACTTAAAAGAGAGCTATCAAACCTCAAGCTATCAAGAACAGCTATCAAATTGGCTGCAAACCTACAGCGACCTAGAAGCTATTTTACTTGAGGCTCTCAATAGTCTAGATATAACAGTAATGCAAGCAGAAGTTGATCAACCAGTTGACTACGATCGCCATGAGCCAATTGGAGCAGAGCCAGATGACACCAAAGAGCATGAACATATCAAGGAAGTCACTAGAAAGGGCTATGAGTACAAAGTAGCGGAGCGATCGCTGCTATTGCGAAATGCCCAAGTTGTGGTCGTTAAGAACAAGTAAATTATTTATCCTTAGGAGAATACAAGATATGGCAGACGATGCTTTAAAACCAGTTATTGGAATTGATTTGGGAACGACTTTTAGCGCGATCGCTTACTGGCACGAAAGACGGCAGGAACCTCGGCACTATCAGCACAGCATCTCTGGAGAAACGCTCCAGTCAGTTATATATTGCGACCCAAAAAACAAAGAAATTCTATTTGGTAAACTTGCCTATAGAAAAGGATTGGTATCGCCTGAAAATGTTGTAATTGGCGTAAAGCGGATGATGGATGATGCATCGCAAGTTATCTCCATTGGCGGACAGAGCTTTTCTCCTGTCGATCTTTCCGCAAAACTCCTGCATGAGTTATATCAAGATGTTGCCAAACAGCACGGCGATGGAAGGAGCTTTAAAAGTCGCGGCACAATTGTCACCGTTCCCTATTACTTCAAGGCTCATCAATGCGCCCACACTCGCAAAGCCGCAGAGATTGCAGATATCGAGTTAGTTGGTTTAATTCAAGAACCGATTGCCGCCTCTCTTGCCTATGCTTGGCAACTAGTTCAAGCTAGTCCAGACCAAGAGATCAAAGAAAATATTTTAGTGTTTGATCTTGGCGGTGGAACCTTTGACTTAACTCTATTTTGCCTGCATCAAACACCTAAGAAGCTAGTGTTTGAAGTCTTAGCAACAGGCGGAGACGATCGCTTGGGTGGGATGGATTTTGATGAATGTCTATACAATTTAGTTTTAGAAAAAGGAGGAGTCAGTTTATCTGGATTATCAGCGATTGATCACAATAAAGCTAGACAGAAAGTTATGGAGCAAGCTGTTGAAGCGAAAATCACTCTATCATCTGCTTCTGACACTTATATCACAGTGACAGATGTAATTCCTGGCAAGCATATCGATATCAAAGTTACCCGCGATGACTTTGAGAAATCTATTCAGGCTTACACAAAAAAGATTGATGCGATCGTTCAGAAACTTTGGGCTGTCGCCAACTTGCGTCCATCAGATATGCACCGAGTAATTTTGGTCGGCGGCTCTAGTCGTATTCCTTGCATGAAAGCCTTAGTTTGTGACTTGATTGGCGAAGAAAAAGTCTATGGCAATATCAATCCTTCCCTATGCGTTGCCGAAGGTGCAGCCATGTATGCAGCGTACTTAGATGATCGCGAAATTTTTGGACGCGAGATCGAGGTCAAAACCCGTACTTGTCATGCCTTGGGCTTAGAAAAAGCTGGCGGTAAATTCTTTGAGTTAATTGCCGCTAACCAACCGACACCTTCAGAACGCAGTCAGTTATTTACCAATGATGTAGATGATATGACATCGCTCGACATTAATGTCTATCAGGGTTCTGCGCCCGATGTCAAAGATAACGCAAAGATTGGCACGATCAAGATTGATTTGCCACCTGCCAAAGCTGAATCCCTAGACATTATGGTGATATTCAAAGTTGATACAGAACAAAATGTCACGGTTACTGTCGAGATAAATGGCGATCGCTGGGGGGATTCCTTTGGCTATGCCTAGATTATTGCATGGGAGTTTCGAGAAGAGACTGAAAAGTATTACCCGTAGAATAAAGATGCGATAATTGCGATCGCACCAATAGTAAAGGAGCAAAAATACATGACGATAACGATTGCATCAAAAACAACCTTGTATGATCGTGACTTTTACCAATGGGTACAAGAAACGACAGAAAAGTTAAAGATGAAAGATTTTGACCATGTAGATTTAGAGAATCTAATCGAGGAGATTGAGAGCTTGGGAACATCTGAAAGGAGCGAAATATATAACCGTTTGGCTACTCTCTTAGAGCATTTACTCAAGCGGATGTTTGTAGATATGCCTCAAGAGTTTAATGGCTGGGAGAATACAATTCGTGAACAGAGAAAACGACTGAAACGGGCGCTTAAATTGTCTCCTAGCCTCAAAAATTATTTCACTGAAATATTTGATGAAGCTTTTGTTGATGCTCTTGAAGAAATTCGTAAAGAAAAGGGATATAAGCTTGTTAAGTTTCCTGATCAATGGCAGTTCGAGCGTGATATCGACACGATGATTAATGTTGATTTTTGGGAGCAGTAACACACTACCAAGATCCCTCCCTAATCGGCGTTGTTTATACTGTTATCAATCTTTATCAGGGATATGTTTACTATGAAAAATCAAATCAAAGTTGGACAAGTAATCGCAGGAAAATATGAGCTAATTAAAGCTCTGAAAGAATCCCATTTATATCAATGGATTGGGGCAGTGAATTTAAAAACACAACAAGCTCATACCATTCAAATCCTTTTAAATAATTACCCAAAAGCACAAATCAAAGAAGCATTCGATTATTTTGATGCTCTTAAAAATGTGCGCCGCGAAGGAATTATCCCCCCCGAACAAGTCATCTCAAATAATGATTTACCTTTTGTAATCGTGTATCCTGAATCTTTTAGCAGTATTTTAGACTTATCAAAAGATTTTGATCCTGAGTTAATTTTAAAATACTTGTCTGAAGCATCCGAACTACTACATATTCTCAATAACAAAAAATTAATTCATGGACAAATTAATCCTAAAAGCTTTTTTCTCAAAGACAATAAAGTTTATTTAAACGGATTTGGCTACGCGCCATTTATTCTGCAAGGCAATCGAGACGCAATCAAAGATTGCGGTGATTTCTTACCACCCGAAATAGCTAATGCTGACTCAGCAAATAAATCTAAAGACACAATTGATACTTACGCCTTTGCCAAAACTGTCGCTTACTGGTTTCCCAATATTTGCAGCTCAGCATGGTATCTCCAAGCAACCAACCCCGATCGCAATCAGCGATTTAAACGTATGCGTAACCTCTTTGAAGAACTAAAAAAAGCTTTAATAGATGCCTTTTCTAATGCGACAGAAACTAATGATGATGCAAACTTGGTCGAAGTAACAGAAACCGAGATTAAACTAGAACCGCAATCTAGCGGCGGCATTATTCCTAAACATATACTTGAAATCGAACTAGATCCGCCCGAAGCAGGTAGAGTCGAAGGCGGTGGTAAGTATGCCGAAGGGAAACAGGTTAATATTAAGGCGATCGCTTTCCCTGACTGGGAATTTATTGGCTGGGATGGCGATATTGTGCAATCCAATAACAGCATCGATCTAATGATTGAGAAGAATTTAAAAATAATCGCCCGTTACAAAAAAACACCAAAATTACGCGGCTCCATCCAAATTGAGATCTATCCATCTGAAGCCCAAAAATTTGTCGGAGTTAGCGGTGCTGGTGATCACCCTCTGGGGACATCTGTAGAGATTAATGCTTGGAGCGTTTCAGACAAATGGCGCTTTAGTCGTTGGACTGGTGATATTATTAATGTTGTCAAAACTCCTTTTACGATCGCCCTAACATCTGACATTAGAGTTGTAGCTGAATTTGCGATCGTGCCAGACTTAACAAAACCTAAACCCTCTCCTCAAGCAATTGGCGGTGCTTTCCGTCCAACTTCATCAGAAAAATCAGCAACCACAGAAGTAATATCATCTGATCCTAATTTGACAAAACCTAGCTCCTCTAGTCATCTTGGCGATGCTTTTCGTCCAACTTCGCCAGACGAATCAGCAACCGCAGAATTAACATCATCTGATCCTGAAATAAGGAAAGCGGATATTCAAATTGTAAATAATGACATTCAGGAAGTTGCTAAAAATATATCTGATGGTAAGAGTAATGCTGTGGAGAAACAAAAAACTAATGTAGGTTCGGCATTCACTCCACTACAAACAGAAGAAACTGAATCAAGTCAATATAATGTTCAACAACCAACAAAGAAACCGATTATAGGAACGGCGTTTAGTGAATCGAAATAGATATTTTTAACCAGTAACCCAATTAGCATCATGCGCTTTATCAACCCCAAAACCGACTACGCCTTCAAAAAAATCTTTGGCTCCGAACAAAGTCATGATATATTGATCAGCTTTCTCAATGCCATCCTTTATGAAGGTAACAACACCATCATCGATCTAGAAATTCTCAATCCCCACCTTACCCCCCGTATCCGAGGTTTCAAAGATACCTACCTAGACATCAAAGCCACGATCGCTGACAGCGATCGCCAAAACAGCACCGTCATCATTGAGATGCAAGTCTTAAACATCGAAGGATTTCAGAAACGCATCCTCTATAACGCCGCCAAAACCTACACCAATCAACTCGCGATCGGCGACGAATACACCGATCTTCAACCCGTAATCGCCCTCACCATCGCCGATTTTGAGATGTTTCCCGATCTCGATCAACTTCTCTCCCGTTTTATCCTCAAAGAAAAAACCTACCTTACCGACTACCCAATCTATGACATCGAGCTAGTATTCATCGAATTGCCAAAATTTC
>Ga0316611_1000402_pt1 | contig 15137 bp, 11 predicted proteins | sample MIS2016202_MG_FD_207675 | JGI IMG/M metagenome (GOLD analysis project Ga0316611, IMG submission 207675) | Microbial mat bacterial communities from Middle Island sinkhole, Lake Huron, Michigan, United States - MIS.2016.202 | ecosystem: Environmental > Aquatic > Freshwater > Lake > Sediment... | reverse complement strand
CCGCGAAAAACTGCGCGGCAAAAAAGCGGCCATCTATGTGGGCGGCGCATTCAAAGCCATGTCTCTAGTAAAAATTTTGCGTATGCTGGGCATGGAGACGGCTGTGGTGGGCTCGCAGACGGGTGACAGCAACGACTACCGATTTTTGCAGCAGCTCTGCGACCCAGGCACCGTGATAGTGGACGACTCCAACCCGCTTGAGCTGGCTAAGTTTTGTTTGGAAAAAAAAGTGGATCTCTTTATCGGCGGCGTGAAAGAACGCCCTATTGCCTACAAGCTCGGGATCGGTTTTTGCGACCACAACCACGAGCGCAAAGAGCCGCTGGCTGGTTTCTCAGGGCTAGTCAATTTTGCTAAAGAGGTTTACGCCTCTGTGTGCAGCCCTGTTTGGAAGTTTGCCCCGAGACACCTCTCCGCTCCGGTAGAAAAAGAGGAGCGGCAGAAGGATTCGGTATTCAGCATTCAAAAGTCAGAATAATTCCAATGAGCTTGAACGGTTCCTCATTCGCCAAGGCTATGGCGGACAGGTTGGGGAACTGAGGTGTGCAGTCTGGCAGGAGCCGCATTTCAGCCATCCGCAGAGATCGTGAAAAAGGTCGAACGCCGCCTCTCCAGTGCTGGAAAGAAATTGCTCAAAAAACGGGTGCGCTTAAAAGAGATGGAAAACCATGAGCAAGACAACAAATAGCCTGTTTTACAGCACGCAGATTCTGGGGTGCCTCTGGTTCTGTGGAAAAAATAACGCGCTCGATTCTGAAATGCGCTTTTCCTTGTTCGACGATCACTATTCCCGAATACCCTTCCGTCGCCCCTTCCTATACGCTGTGGGGGTCTTGCCAGTCTTTGTTTTAAAATGGTGCAGGAAATGGTTGGTGCTGGAGTAGCCCGACGCACGGGCGATTTCTTCGACCTTGAGTGCTGTTTCTCGCAAGAGGTGTTGTGCTTTTTTGATGCGTGCTTCTTGGAGCACTTCGGCTGGATTTTCTTCAAACTCTTCTTTGAAACGGAGAAAAAGACTGGAACGCGAAATACCGAAAAATGTGGCTATCTGGCTGACATTGTAGCCGGTCTCAAGCTCGTCATACATGAAGTCGCGGATGCGCTGGGCGAGGCACTTTTCCTCGCGGTGGTGGCGGGCCGGTTTTTCCGCACAGGTCGGGATCAGGCGATAGAGCAGGGCGATCACCCGCGCATCCGAAGCGGGCGTGTAAGGCTCATAGAGGTCGTAGATTTCTCGGATAGCTCTCTCCACTCCCTCAGGGTTGCTCACAGCGATCAGTAGTTTTTTCGAGTCGAGATTCATCAGGTGGAGGTAATTGGCAGTCTGCGGACCCGTGAGCCGAATCCAGAAGAGGGAGGTCTCTTTTTTTGCCGCTTGGTATTGGTAAAAGTGGCTCGGCGGAATCATAAACATCTGCCCCTCGGTAACAGTGCGTTCGGGTGAGTGCGCCATCTTGAGCGACACCGCGCCTTCCATGACAAAGTTGATGCTGTAGTAGCCGCCATTGGTGCGGGCGAGTTTTTTTTCGCAGTCCTTCATTCCGAATGCCTCAGGCCAGACACCCGTCCAAGAAGCAAATTGTCGCGAAGGCCAGTAAAAAATGTCATCCATAATTATATTTTTTCAACAAATTCACACCTTTTATGGACAAATACACCCTTTTTCACCAGTAAAAGGGTGTTAGCTTGTTATCACAATAAAAACAGAAAAACACTTTTTAAAAAAATGAAAAAGCAAGAAAACGAAGTCGGGTTTGGGTCGGTTAATTTCAATGAGTTTTTGGAGAATGCGAATGCCCAGCACCGTGACAAAAACGAAATGCGTCCCACGGACGATGTGATCCAGAAGAAGCTCCAGATTGCACACCGTTTTACGGAAGCCTACAAAGTCCACCTCCACGATCCCGCTCCCATCCGCGAAGCCTACTGCCTAGCCGAGCAGTATCCTGCCATGTGCCGCGAGATTCGCGATTACGATCTCGTCGCGGGTCGGCTCCACTACATCCCGATCATTGGTTTTGCCCTTGAGCATGTGGTCAACACAGATATCCCGATCCTCCAAAAAGATCGCCGTCCTGACTCTTCCTTGACCGAGGAGGAAAAATCCGTCCGCAACACCTACGCCACGACGCATTGCGGGTTCACTTACGATTACAGTTCACTCTCCCGCCTCGCGTCACTCACAGCAGACCCCGCCGAAAAGGCGGCAATCGAGGAGATGATCTCGTTTTGGAAAACCGAAGACATGGCCTACAAATATATGCAGGCACTTCCGCAGGATATGAAAGACGGATTTGGCCGCGTTACGATGGAGTGCCAATACGCCTCTACCTTCTTCCGCCTCTGCTGTATCTCGCTCGATTACGACAAGCTCATGCGCCTCGGCATTCCGGGGATGCGTGCCCTCATCGAAGAGAAAAAAGCAATGGCACAGCAGAAGGGCGAAGAGACGGGTCTCTATCAGGGGATGCTCCTCGCGCTGGATGTGGTGGTCAATGTCTGCAACTACTACCATGACCACTGCCTCGAAAAGTTTGAAGACGAACGCGATCCCGCCCGTAAAAAACAGCTCCAGAAGATGGCTGTTGCACTCAAGAACATTATTGAGAAAAAGCCCGACACGCTCCAAGAAGCTGCCCAGCTTTTCTGGGCTTACAACATGATTGCCGACACGATCAATTTCGGGCGTATGGATGTCTATTTTGGTGATTTTTATGTCCGCGACCTCGAACGCGGCACGGAGACGGAAGAGAGTGCTTTTGCCATCATCATGTCCATCTGGCGACTGATCTCGGAACAATCTGCCGACGGCTTCGGCAGTTACCGTTTCAACGCCCGCATCATCGTGGGTGGCAAGGGGCGCAGAAACGAGGCCAACGCCGACCGCTTCGCCAGCGCCGCGCTGGAGGCTACCCGCCAACTCAAACGGACGGAACCCACCACGACCCTTCGCTTTTATCAGGGCCAGAACCCCGCTCTCATGGAAAAGGCGATGGAGTGCATCCAGGAAGGTTGTGTTCACCCGACACTCTACAACGACGAACGCCACATCCCGATGATCGAAAAGGCTTTTGATGTCACCCCCGCTGAAGCGGAAGGCTACATCCCGCAGGGATGCGGCGAGATCACTGTGGATCATATCAGCATCGGTTCGCCCAACAATATCATCAACTTCGTCACTGCACTCGACATCGTCCTGCACGATGGATGGAGCACGGAAACGCAACAGCATCGCGGACTGCGTTGCGGCGAATTGGAAACCTTCGATACCTTTGACAAACTGGTGGACGCTTTCAAAAATCAGGTGGACTTCACGAATGGTCTCTTCGCCCGTAGGCACGCCATCGAGCATCGGGTCGAAGGCGAAAATGCAGCGTTTCTCATGGTCAGCATGCTCACCGATGATTGTATTGAGCGCAACAAATCCTGCTTTACTGGGGGCACACGCTACCTCGGAGGCACGATCGAGACTTTTGGGCTGACCAATGTGAGCGATTGTTTAACGGCGATCCACGAGCTGGTTTATATCAAGAAGCAACTCACGCTCGGGCAGATCGTTGAGGCGATGGATGCCAACTTCGTTGGTTACGAAAAAATCCGCCAGCACCTCCTCAACGCGTCCAAGTATGGCAACGACCTCGATGCGGCGGACGAATTCCACAAAAACCTCAGCCAATGGATATGCCAAAACGCATCGGAAAAGGCTAAGGCGGCGGGGCTTCATTACCTCCTCAACTGCAACCTCAACCCCGACGGCATCCGCTACGCGGTGAACACCAAAGCGTCCCCCGACGGTCGCGTCTATGGGGAAGCCTTTGCCGTTGGGTGCGCCCCCACGGCGGGACGCGACAAAAACGGCATTACCGCCCTGCTCAATTCCATGTCCAATCACGACGAACTCCACTCGGGTTATGTTCACAACCTCAAGGTTGGACACAGCTTGTTCTCGCCTGAAAATATCGGCATCTTTCGCGGTATGGTGAAAGCCTATTTTGCACGGGGCGGCTGGCAGTTGATGGTAACAGTGCTCAACCCTGAAGATTTGAAAAACGCATTGGCGGAACCCGAGAAATACGGGCACATCATGGTGCGCGTCGGTGGCTGGACTGCCCGTTATATTGACCTCCCTCACGAGCACCAAAAGGAAATCCTCACTCGCACGCTCTATTGTTAAAACCAAACACCGAATTTCAGATATATCATCAACCAGCAAGATGCAGATTTTTAGCAAAAATACTGGTGTATCTGCGGTTATTTAATACAATAAGACCATGATTTTGCAATTTTCTGTTTCTAACTACCGATGCTTTCGCGGGCGGGCGATATTAAATCTGGCGGCCAGCAGTCAGGATAAAGCACTTTCGGACAACTGTATAACCACGGATTTGCCTGGTCTTTCCAGCAAGCGTTGGATCAAAGGTGTGGCTCTTTACGGCGCAAACGCAAGCGGCAAGACGACGATTCTGGAGGCGATGTGCGCCCTGTCTGAGATAGTACAAACCTCCGCGCAGATGACCGACCCGAAAGAGCCAATCCCGCAAATCGAGCCGTTCGCATTGTGCCCCGGAGATCCATCAATGCCTACCGCGTTTGCCGTGGCGTTTGTGGCAGAGGATGTTCGCTACGAATATCGTGTGGCCGCTACGCAGGAACGCATCTGGCACGAGTCGTTGCGTGCATTTCCCAAGAAGGTAGAGCAACTTTGGTTCAGCCGCGATTGGAACGCGGAATCGAACAGATATATCTGGACACCCGACCGCCCGACTGGTTTTCAGCGCGATCAGCAGCTCGAAGGCTACACATTGAGCAACATGTTATTTCTCTCGAAAGCAGTGGCGAGCAACCGGACGGAGCTTGAGCCGGTGTTCCGTTGGTTCAAGGAGCGGTTACGCTTCCTGGACTTAAGCGTGCGTAGCCGCTTGAGCATGGCTTTCACTTTCAACCAAATCAAGGAACACTCGCAAATTCACGGACGGATAGTTGAATTGTTGCGGCACGCCGATCTAGGCGTGACGGGTGCTCATGTCATTGAAGATCGTCCACCGGATTACGAGGAAATCAAAAGGCTGTATGACAATATGCCAGCGGAAGCTCGCGATCGGTTGCTGAAGGATCGTTGGCTGAAACCAGAACTGGCACATCGCGCCACAGGCGGGGCAAATCTTCCCTTGCCTTGGGATTCGGAGTCGGCAGGAACGCATCGCCTCTTTGGACTGGCTGGTCTGTGGCTCGACATTTTGGCGAACGGCTACACGGTGTTGGTGGACGAGTTGGAAACCAGCATGCACCCGCTGATGGTGCGTGAGTTGTTGAGACTGTTCTTCAGCGAAAAAGAGAATCCGAAGGGCGCACAGATTCTGTTCACCACGCACAATCCGCTACTACTGGATGCGACCTTACTTCGGCGTGACCAGGTTTGGTTCACTGACAAGGATGAAAATGGCGAGGCATTCCTCTATCCGCTGACTGATTACAGCCCGCGCAAGGGCGAATCTCTGGTGCGCGGATATTTGGCAGGACGCTATGGCGCAGTGCCGTTTGTTCCGTCTGGTTTGCTCGGCAGTTTCGCCGCCCACGAAACCCTCACCAAAAGCGAAAAGGAATCGTATGAGTGAGGACTGCGCGTGGAATCCACAATGGTGGCTGGAAGCAAAGGCGGCGAGCTTGGAACGGCGACGGCGAGCAGTTACTGCTAATGCGCTTGCGAAGCCCGGCGATGCCTTCCTCATCGTGACCGAGGGAACTGTCACCGAGCCCGTCTATTTTGACCTACTCTTGAACAATCTTCAATTATCAACCGTCCGCATAAAAATCCAGCCAGGTGACGCTTCTGATCCGCGTCATGTCATTCGAACGGCTGAACGGGAAGCGAAGGAACAAGTGCGGAAAGCCAAGAAAGGTATTTTGGGAATCAATGAGCCGCCCAAATTTGATCATGTCTGGGCCGTCATAGATACTGATGTGGCAATGTGGCAGAGCTTCTGGAATGATGTGCAGCAACTTGCGTCCGCCCGCAAAGTGACACTGGCACACTCGACGCCATGTTTTGAATTCTGGTTGTTGCTGCATATTGCGGGTTTCACGACACGAGCGGACTTGGTGAACGGCGATATCGCAAAGGATGCGGTCAAACATGCGCTTGGCCGTGACTACTCGACGAACGAAGAAGTTGCTAAAGAAGCCATCACAATGTTTCTTGGTAAATGGCCAGAGGCCGTGGGACACGCCAAACAGGTGCGACAGCATCATCAAACCGCAGCCACTCCGCCGCCCGCGAATCCTTCCACAGAAGTGGATCGGCTTGTGCAGGCGTTGAACGATTCCGCTCCAGAGCATTTGCGGAAGTTGCGCTAGTGAATTGAACCCGAACTCCGAAGTTGAAACTGGATGACAGCGATTCATTCGATCTTCTGTAGATGCCTCCGCGTGAGTGCCCTCTTCTGGGTGGGCACAAGCAATGCCACAAGAGACTTTGATTTTTAGCCCGACAACAACCATGAACACACTCTTTGACACGCTCACCGGACGCATCTTTGACATCAAGCGATGTTCTGTTCACGACGGGTCGGGGATCCGCACGGTCGTTTTTCTCAAAGGGTGCTTTCTCCGCTGTCGCTGGTGTCACAACCCAGAGTCCATAGACTTCCAACCACAAATCCTTTTCGCCGAAGATAAATGCACGGTGTGTGGTGACTGCGTGACGGTGTGTCCTCACGAATGCCATACAGTCTCCAGCGGCATTCATTCCTTTGACCGCACCGACTGTATGCGGTGCATGAAGTGTGTCGCCGCCTGCGCCTTTGGTGCTCTGAAAGAATCGGGCTCTCTTTACACAATTGAAACGATACTCGCCCTGCTCGAAAAAGATCGTGGATATTTCGCAGAATCAGGCGGTGGCCTGACGCTCTCGGGTGGTGAACCCCTTGCGCAACCCCACTTTTCCATCGCACTTTTGAAAGCGGCAAAAGAGCGGGGGTTTCATACCTGCATCGAGACTTGCGGTCAGGTGGATTTTTCCTTCCTCGAAGAAGCAGCCCACCACACCGACATTTTCCTTTTTGACTGCAAAGAGAGCGACCCTGCGCGGCACAAAGAATACACGGGCGTGGATGGGCTAAAAATCCAAGACAACCTTCGCAGACTCGACGCGCTCGTGGCAAAAATCATCCTGCGCTGTCCCATCATCCCGACCTACAACGACTGTCCCGAACACTTCGACTTCATCGCCCGTTTTTCCGAAGAGCTGAAAAATGTGCAAGAGATCCATCTCATGCCCTTCCACCCATACGCCAGCCACAAAAACAAACAGCTCGCCGAACCCTACCTCATGGGCGACCTCCCCGCTCCCGAGAAAGAACAAAAACAGACTTGGCGCGACGCACTCCAAGCCCGCGTCTCCCGTCCCGTCCGGCTGTAACGATCATTTGCATTTCTTCATCTTAATGGGGAAACAATCGAATTTTATGCGGTCTCACCGAGTGAAATATTTTGCAAAAAAACCTCTCACAATCATAAAAAGCCTCAAATTGTCCGCCGACCAGTGGAAAATGAATCTTTCATGCACTTACCAGCGATAATAAAAACCATCGCGAAGTAATTTGCAATATCAGGGATCGAACGCATGTTTCGTCTTTTGTCACCAAACTTGACCCGATCAAAAATCTCTTTTAAGTAGGTAGCGTTATGAAAGGAGCTTTCACCAGTGAAGATAGGATGAGGATTAATCCTATTGCACGGATGTGAGAAACAGCCCAATGAGATTGAATCCGACCATCTCATTACAAACTCTGGCAATACTTCCACCGTGTCTTTTCTTTCCCGTTAATATATTATTTTTTAGTCTTGATGGGAGAGATGTCCTTGTGATGTTGGTCATCTATTCTGTTTCATCCTTATTTGCAGCTATGACCAGAGATGCGTTCATCGTTGTATTCGGAGCAGTGCCAGGAATCGTTGTGTCTATGTTCACAAACAGTTACAGCAGTTCATATGATCCATATCTTCATGTCTTATTCATGCTTTACATCATTCCGTATTGGGTGGTGGGCTTCCCTGTTTGGTGTATAATCAAACTCATAGATCGACACCAATACAAGAAAGCTCAAGCCCGTTTCAAAAATCTTCGCATTTGGTGAAACTGAGATCAGAGAAAAAAATGGGTGCAGTTTGCTCCCTTCGTGAACAGCACAGTTTCAGATGTCTGTAAATAGGCACTCCGCAACGACCGCCACGGAAGAAAAAATGTCTCACGGAGGCTCAAAGACACGAATAAGATTTTTATAAACTCTTCAACCACTAAACTCCAACTAAAACTTTTTTGTCACCAGCTTCGCTGGCTTAGAATAAAAGGAGTGGAAGCATGTGGGAAAGCAAAGTCTCTGGCACAGATTCCCAAATAAGGCGATTTGAGGGTGGGGAAGGATTGGTTATATATGGGGCATGACAACAATTCCTCACGATTTTATCTGGGTGGCTTTGCCGCCGCCGCTTACCAGATCGAAGGTGCTGCCTACTGGGAATTATTGATCTCCTGCATCCTATGAACGCAACACCCCTTTTCATCCACATCCCTGCGCATGCGCAGACAATTTTTTCAGCACCCGAGATTCAAGGGCGATTCATTGAAGCCGATGCAGTTCTCCTAAAAAACCAATTATTGCGTGGGCTCCATCTTCCCGATCTTCAGGCGTTTCTTTCCATCGGACGATTTTGTCCACAAGGGCGGTTTGATGCCTTAAAAAAGCATGGTGACATTCTCCACTTCGAACCCTTTTGGGTAGCACCTTCTTTCGGGAAAATGGAATCGGAACTTTTGAGAGAAACACAATTTCTCCTCTGGGAACGGAGTGACGGGCTTTGCGGTATCCTTCTCCCTCTCTGCTATGGGGACACCCGCACGACGCTGGAAGGGCATCCCGATGGAATCGCTTTGCGGATGAACGGGACACTGGCTGGGACAGAGCCTGAACGCACCCTCATTGCTTTCGCTGCTATCGGCTCCGACCCCTACCAACTCATTCACCGCTCTCTGCAAATCGTGGCAGAAAAACTTGGGACATTCAAACTCCGCGAAGACAAAACGAAGCCGCCGTTCATGGATCAACTCGGTTGGTGTACTTGGAACGCCTTTTACAAAGAGGTCAATGAAGAGGGCGTGCTGAAGGGGTTGGAGTCTTTTCAAAAGGGCGGACTTTCTCCGAAATTCCTCATTCTCGACGACGGTTGGCAGGACTATGATGGATATTATTTGAACGACTTTCCCCCCGACAAAAGAAAATTTCCCGAAGGGCTTGCCCCGCTCATCCGAAAAACCAAAGAGAGGTTCGGCATCCGCACCTTTGGTGTCTGGCACGCATTCCTCGGATACTGGTGGGGACTGCATCCCGACAAGCCGATCTCACAAAAATACCGCACGCTCAAGAACCGGGTCGTAAGTGTCTTTAGCAAAGATGGCAGTCCCGACACGCTTTGCCCCATCGTTCCCGAAGACATAGGCAGGTTTTACGAAGACTTTCACTCCTACCTGCACGGGCAAGGCGTGGACATGCTCAAGGTGGACAACCAAGGGGCGTTTGAACTCCAGCTCGATGGGAAGCTCGGACGGTTCAGCACTTTTCAAGCTTACCACGATGCGCTCCAAAAAACGGTTTCGGAAAAATTCGCGAACAACCTCATCAATTGCATGAGCAATGTCTCCGATGTCGCCTACAACCTGCACAGTTCCAGCGGGTGGCGCAATTCGCTCGACTACTATCCCGCAGCGGATGCAGCAGCGCAGCAGTCGCACATCCACCAAAATGCGATGAACGCCCTGTGGAGTTCTGTCTTTGCGTGGCCTGATTGGGATATGTTTCAAACCCACGCGCCCCACGCCGAGTTTCACGCCGCCGCCCGTGCGATCAGCGGTGGGCCGATTTATGTTTCCGATATTCCTGGGCGACAAAACTTCGCGCTCCTGCGCAAGATGTCGCTCTCCGATGGCACCGTCCGACTCTGCGACCGCCCAGCACTGCCCGCACGCGATTCGATTTTCCGCGATTGTTGGAATGAACCGCACCTTTTGAAAATCCATAACAAGAGCGGGGCACTGGGCGTGATCGGAGTTTTTCACTGCTGTCGCAATGCCGATTTGTTGCACGGTGATTTCTCTCCTTCGGACATTCCTGACATGGATGGAGAACGCTTCGCAGTCTATGCGCATAACACACGCACCCTGCGCGTGATGGGTGTCAAGGATCGTGAGAAAATCGCCCTGCACCGTGTGGGATTTGAGATTCTTACCGTTGCGCCGATCACGGATAATTTTGCTGCGATTGGGCTTGCGGACAAAATCAACCCCGCCGTTACCGTGCTTTCTGTAGAGCGGTTGAAATCTGGCTGGAGCGTCCGTCTGGCGGATTCGGGCACTGCCCTTTTCTATGCTGGGTATCCATGTCGCGCTTTTATGGAATCAGGCGAAGAGCTACCCGCCCAATTTTCCGAGTCGGGGCTTATCGCCGTCTCGCTTCCTAGCGGCGTTTGCGCGTGTTCGCTTTTGCCTTTGGCGGAAGCTTGACCTTCCGCTGTCCTGATAGAGGCATCAATGTCTTCCCCTGTTGCCAGACAGGAGGGAGGAGGAGCTGGTATTCGGCACGCTCATTGCCGTTGGAGTGATTTTGAATCTGAATGTCTAAAAGCTCCATCGCTGCGGAGCCGATTTTTGCGGAATCGTAAAGAGTTCCGCTCATCTCGCAGTCGTTCGTAGAGGTGTTGATACTCACAAGAGAAAGATTGGCGGGAACGGAGAACCCGCCGTCCTTGAGGTAGGTGAGAAATCCGCTGTGGTTGCCTACGACTATGCTCGGCTTGAAACGGCGTATCCAGCGGACAAATTTTTCTGGCGAATCTTGTGCGGTGCGAGCCGAAAAGGTTTCGACCACACACTCCTCGGGCAAGTGCGCATGGGCGTAGTGGAGAGCTCCTTCGCGCAATAGCTCCTGTTCGTTGTCTCCACCGTAAAATACAGAAACGGCTATTCTGCGATGCCCTGCAAGCACCGCTTGGTTTAGGCATGTCCTGACCGTTAGAGCGAGGTTGGCGTCCACCGTTTGTAAAGGGTAGTTTCGTTCTCCCACCCCGCAGGCGACTGCTGCGTAACGGCTCCAGTCTAAAACCAGAGGTTCTTCGCCGCTATAAACCACATCGAGCAGGATTCCACGAATGCCGCGATGCCAGAGAGTCTTTTCGAGTTTTGATGTCTCTTTGAAATCTTCCGCAAACCAGCGTTCGATACGGTAGCCCATTTTTTCTGCCTGCGCTTGTGCTCCCAAGAAGTAGCCCGGCCTCAGTCCGTAATGATGCTTTCGCGCCGTTGAGAGAAAAACGATGCCCAAGCCGCTCTGCTCCGCATTCCGTTTCCCAGAGCGTCTCTGTAAAAGCAGGCGCAGGGCGGGGTCGGGACGATAACCGAGAGACTCTGCGGCCTCACGCACTTTTTTTTGAACATGCGCCGAAACATTCGGGGCGTTGCGGAGGGCGCGCGCCGCAGTGGATTTGCCTACGCCTGCTTCCCGCGCCACATCGAAGACTGTGATTCTTCTCCGAACCATGTTCTATTTTGGCACAGATTCCCAGTGCCTAGCAATGGATTTGTTTCATTTTGCACATTATCCTAATAGCATGAAAAAAACGGTCTTCCTACTCGCGGGGCTGTCAGGTTGCATCCTCTCTTTCGCCAACGCCCAATCTACTACCGTGACCGTCACTTCCCAAGAGTTGGTCAAGGACTGCCACAAGTTCGGGATCAACATCTATAACGACCCTTACTTCGCCAGCAACCAAGCGAAGGTCAAAACGGAAGTCAATTTCGAGGGGAGTCTCTACCGCCAATGCCTCAATGGGCTAGGAGCCTGTCGGACTTAGCCCATTTTCAGAGAAAACAAGCCAGTTTTCACCATCAAAACACCTTGGCGAAAAATCAAAGCCGCTTAAATCTGATTTTAGAGAGCCGAGTTTGTTAATGGAGATTAAAGTCCGACAGGCTCCTAGGCTACGATGAGGATGGTTTTGATTCTGCCATCCGCGTTCCCGTGGGATCCGCTTGGTATGAATGTCTGAAGGGGACGGAATTCACGATCCTCTCCGGTTCCGCCAAATGGCAGAAGGGCAAGATCAAGGATTTCCAAGATATAGATATCGCCTTGTCGAATCGAACGATCAAGGGCAGTCGCATCGTATTTGAGGAAAAGCTAAAACTCACCGACGGCACTCCCTGCCTTCCGCACAAGGTGGCCAAGGAAGTAGAACGAGCAGGTATTTTGGTGGAAAATCTCTCCCGCACGAATGAGGGCAATCTGGCTGGGCGCGATAATTTTGTGATCAAGGGAAACTGTTGCATCTTGAGCAACGATGTGAGACCAGGTGGGTTTGGTGTTGCGGCGTTATTGTTGGATCCGGCCTCTGCGGTGGCTCCAGCACCCACGGATGCAACGGAAGGGGATGAGGGTGAAAAGAAGAAAAGTGGTAAGGACGACAAGACTTCTGTTTCATTCAATACTTGCTTTCAAAAAATCAGTGACAATAACGGGGCTTGGCATGTTCGCTTTTGGGGAAAAGCGATGAACAGCTCGGCAAAACTCAATATTTCTACAGGGCGTTTCGGCGAGAAGAAAGATGTGCCACTCACCCCGGAATGGAAACAGTATGATCTGGTGCTCAAAGCAGATAAATTGCCCAAGGGTGAAAAAGAAAACGCACAATTGCAGTTTGCCTTTTCACCACTGGATGCGCCACTGGCCGTGGATGATGTGGAAATCTGGAAGGAAGGAAACAGCAATCCGACCGTTTTCAACGACGACACCATTGCGGCATGGAAAGAGATGAACATCAGCATGTTGCGCCAACCGCACATGGGGGGAGATACGATCGAAAACTTCATCCGCCCCGCCCTGCAAAAATACAAATTTGAGAGCAGTCCCTTTTTCAAACCTGGCACGGCCAATCCCAAGGAGCCAGAGAGTTGGGGTTTTCACGATATTCTGTTTGCTTGCGAATATCTGGGGATCGAGCCGTGGTGGAATTTGCCCGGCACGCTTCACCTAGAAGAGATAGATTTCTTGATGGAATATCTCGGTGGCGATCTTTCCACAAAAGGAGGCAAACTTCGCAACGAACTAGGGCATCCTAAGCCTTGGACAGAAACGATCAAAACCATTCATATCGAGATTGGCAATGAGGCGTGGAATGTGAATGGCATTTATTTGGCGGGTGGCTTTAATGGCCCTGATTATTGGCGCGATCTTTTTGCGCGATTGAAAACATCACCTTATTACCAAGCGGACAGATTTCGATGCCACTCTGCCGGACAAAATTATTTGAGCGACTTGAGCGACCGCATTTTGGGATACACGAAAGGGGCGGATGGGAAGCAGTATTCTGACCGTTACGCCACGGCGCTCTATCAAGGGCATGGTTTCAGCAAGGAAGAGTCTGAATTTCTCGATACGGACGAAAAACTTTTTCGCTGGCTTTTTGCCGTGGGCATGGATGGCTACCTCGGCAAGCCTTTCCAAAAGCAGATGGAAGTGAGTAAAAAGCATGGCGTGGAATTTTCCATGTATGAGATCAATCACCATATTTCAGGTGGCAACGGGCCCATAGAACCTCGCGATAAGATGATGGCTTCGATCGGGGGCGGGATGAATATTCTCAACACTATGCTGGGGAGCCTCAAATACGGCGGGATGCGCGACCAGTGCATTTTTCGCTGGCAGATGGAATTCAATACCGTGCCCAACCTCGGCAAGGTGCGCATCTGGGGGATCAATCTGACCACCGATAAAGACCGCGTGCGCTACCGCCCGATCGGGCTGGCTTTTTTGCTGACCAATCGAGTGTTGGGCGGCAATCTGCTGGAAACCAAACACGACGGCAGCAAGACCACCTTTAAATCCGAAGTACCCGGAAAGAAAGGGAAACCTTCAGAGAATTTTGAGTTCCCCGTCCTGCACAGTTACGCCTTTGCCGACGGTAAAAAACGCTCGCTCGTCCTATTCAATTTTGACCTCGCGGCAGAGCAAGAGGTCGAAATAAAGTTTGACGGTGCCGCTTCGGGCGGGGCGGAAGTCCGGCGACTGGTAGCACCCCATTTTACAGCGACCAACGAGTTTGACGCGGGCGAGATCAAGGTGAAAATCGCGGAAGAAAAGTTGCCCTCGTTTTCCAGCGGAAGCAAAATCAAGCTGGCTCCGTGTTCGATGGTGACCGTGTCGTGGGAGGCGGGGCAGTAAGTGGAGCGTGAGAAGGAGCCGATGTTTTTTAGCTGATGAAAGTCATAGAACCAGAGATGGGGCATCGCAGGTCTGTCCGATTAAAGGGATATGATTATTCCGTCGCTGGCATTTATTTCATCACGGTTTGTGTGCAACGCCATGTTTGTTTATTGGGGGAGATCGTCGGTGATGGAAAAGATGCCCAGATGGTTTTGAATGGGGCTGGGGAGATGGTGAAAAGAGAATGGGCGAGGTTGGAAGAGCGTTTTCCCCATGTGAAGTGTGGTTCCTTCGTGGTCATGCCCAATCATTTTTACGCCATTTTGGAAACAGATCCCGCGTCCCTCCCTGTAGGGACACCCCTACGCACAAAGACAACTAAAATTTTATGATAAAAACACACGCTTGCCACAAACCATTTCCTCAAGACTTTATTTGGGGGGTATCGAGTGGTTCTTACCAGATAGAAGGAGCCGCGACAGAAGACGGCAAAGGAGATTCTGTCTGGGATCTATTTTGCAAGCGGGAGTCTGCCATCTTGAGCGGGCAAACTGGTGAGGTCGCTTGTGACCATTATCACCGCTATCAGGAAGATGTGAACCTGATGCGGGAGTTCGGCGTTCAGGCTTACCGTTTCTCGTTTTCTTGGCCACGGGTGATGCCGGAAGGAACAGGTCGGGTGAATGAAAAAGGGATGGATTTTTACGACCGTCTGGTGGACTCGCTTTTGAAGGCGGGCATCGAGCCTTGGGCGATGCTCTTTCACTGGGATTATCCGCAAGAGTTGTATTGTCGCGGTGGTTGGCTCAATCGCGATAGTGCAGATTGGTTTGCTGATTACACCCGGCAGATGGTGGAGCGGTTTTCAGATAGGATACAGTATTGGAT
>Ga0316611_1000401_pt1 | contig 15144 bp, 13 predicted proteins | sample MIS2016202_MG_FD_207675 | JGI IMG/M metagenome (GOLD analysis project Ga0316611, IMG submission 207675) | Microbial mat bacterial communities from Middle Island sinkhole, Lake Huron, Michigan, United States - MIS.2016.202 | ecosystem: Environmental > Aquatic > Freshwater > Lake > Sediment... | reverse complement strand
TCGTCAGACAGGTCAGGGCTCAAAGAGTTTTCCATTTTTACTAAATTCAAAATTTTAAACAATTTTAATTTTAAGCATTTATTTAAAATAAACTGTCAATTTGAAACTAATTTTCTATTTTTGCTTTAAATATTATAAGAAAGTAATCAGTGTTAAGTTTTAAGTGTTCAGTCAAAAACCTTATGAACCTTAATTTTCTTAATGGTTTAAAAAAAGTGTTCAGTGTTCAGTTTTAAGTGTTCAGAAAAAAACGTAATGGTTTAAATAAATGAAAATCAACCAACTTCAAATTGAAATTGATGGAATCGATAAAGAAATTCTTCGTTTCTTGATGGAAGATGCCCGAAAACCAATACTACAAATTGCCCATAAAATTGGAATTTCAGGAGCAGCCATTCACCAACGATTGAAAAAATTAGAAGACGCTGGGGTAATTTCGGGTTCTAAATTTATTGTCAACAACAAAGTTTTAGGTTATAAAACCATGGCTTTTATTGGCGTTTACCTTGAAAAAGCAGCTTCAAATGCCGAAGCAGTCAAAGAACTTAAAAAAATTCCAGAAGTTTTAGAATGTCATTACACCACAGGAAATTGGAGCATATTAATCAAAATTATATGTAGAGATAACGAGCATTTGATGCAACTATTAAATAAAAAAATTCAACCCATCGATGGTGTTTCAAGAACCGAAACTTTTATTTCATTAGAACAACAAATTGAAAGACAGATACAGTTATAAATTTGGATATATACGGACAACTACAAATGACTAATTTTTTTTAGTTCTTTAATTTTATCATAAATTAGGTCAGTTTCCCACCCTTTTCTAATTAAAAAATCACAACATTTTTTTTGTTTTTTTAAATCATTTTTTTCACTAATCGTGTTCCAATATTTTTCTGCTAAATCTTCAAATGTTGATTGATATTCATTGATAGGAATTTCTTTTAATGCTTTTGAAATTAAATAATCTGAAATTTTTCGAGCTTTTAATTCGTTTTTAATTCTAATTTTCCCCCACTTTTTCTGATGAAATTTACTCATTGAAAAAATGGAAGAAAACCGCTCTTCATTCAAAAAGTTATTTTCTATTAAATGAACCATAATAGCATCCCTTTCGACTTCAATCAAACCAAATGCACGTAGCTTTTCCGCTACTTCCAAATGACATCTTTCTTGATAGGAGCAGTAATATTCTAATTTTTTTTTTATTTCTTCCAAAAAAAATTAATTTTTGATAGCAAAACCTTGATTTCTAACCATTATTAGCTTTAAATTCTTTGAGTTTTTGTGTTAAACGAGGAACTATTTCTAAGGCATCGCCAACAATTCCATAGTCTGCAACTTTGAAAAATGGAGCCTCAGGGTCGGTGTTGATAACCACTTTTATTTTTGACGAGTTGATTCCAGCAATGTGTTGAATGGCTCCCGAAATACCTAAGGCAATATATAAGTTGGCCGCAACTGGTTTTCCTGTTTGACCCACATGTTCGCTGTGAGAACGCCATCCAATATCGGAAACTGGCTTTGAACAAGCGGTTGCAGCTCCTAAAACTGAAGCTAAATCTTCAAGAATATGCCAGTTTTCTGGACCTTTCAATCCACGACCTCCAGAAACTACAATTTCAGCATCTGCAATAGTTACTTTACCTGTCGTTTTTTCTACCGATTCTATTTTAACATCAAAATCAGCATCGCTTAAATTGGGTGCAAAGTCTTCTTCTGATAAAGCGGTGTTGCTTTCTACTAATCCGTAAGAATTTTTTGCCAAACAAATCATTTTTACGTCTGTTGAAATTTCTGTAATATTGAAAGCTTTGTTTGAAAATGCATTTCTTCTTACTTGAAAGGGTAAAGTAGAAACAGGTAAACCTACAACATTCGAGGCAAAACCAGCCTCTAAACCTATAGATACAAGAGGAGCAAGGTATAAACTATCGGTTGTAGATGAAAGAACGACAACTTTAGAACCTTCTTTTATTGCAGCCTGTTTTACTATATCGGCATAAGCCTTTGCATTGAATTGGTTTAATTTATTATTAGTGATTTTCAAAACTTTATTGACTCCATATTTTGATAAATCGGTAACATTTCCTGTATTAATTGTTACTGCTGTTACCGTTGTACCTATTGATTCTGCAACTTTTTTCGCATAAGACGCTAATTCGAAAGCTACTTTCTTGATTTTTCCGTCAGTTGATTCTGCGTATATTAATATTGACATAATTTATATATTTAAGGTTTTAAAACTGAAAACTGCTACTGAATACTGTTGACTATTATATTACTTTTGCTTCGTTGTGTAACAGATTTATTAATTCATCTAAATTATCTGCAGAAATTAATTTCACTGCCGATTTTGCAATTGGTTTTTCAAATTTTACAGCTTTTGTTTTGTTTTCAGAAGCTATTGGTTCTAAAACTGTTAAAACTTTAGTTCGGGCAGTCATAATCCCTCTCATATTTGGAATGCGTAGGTCTTTTTCTTCAACCAAACCTTTTTGTCCACCAATGATTAAAGGTAATGATGTAGAAACTATTTCTTTTCCGCCATCAATTTCTCTTCCTACTTTTGCTGAAGTACCTTCAACAATAAGCTCTGTACAAGAATTTACAAAATGATATCCTAATAAACCCGCTAACATTCCAGGTACCATTCCACCATTATAGTCCAATGATTCTTTACCACAAATTACTATATCATAACCACCGATTTTGACTACTTCTCCCAATTGTTTGGCAACAAAAAAACCATCGGTTGGAATTGCGTTTACACGAATAGCATCGTCAGCCCCAATAGCCAGTGCTTTTCTTAAAGTTGGTTCTGTTTCAATACCTCCAATAGTAACCACCGTTACTTTTGCTCCTTGTTGTTCTTGAAACCAAATAGCTCGAGTTAAACCATATTCATCATTTGGGTTGATAACATACTGAACACCGTTAGTGTCAAATTCAGAATCATTATTCAAGAAGTTAATTTTGGAAGTAGTATCTGGCACATGACTGATGCAAACTAATATTTTCATTTTTTTTGAGTTAAAAATTTTCAGATTGTAAAAGTATAAAATATATTTCGATTTATTGTATGCGTGCATAATATTTATCAAAAAAAAGTCTGTATTATATCGATTTCGTATCCGTTGTCAACATAATGTTTTCAAATTTAACTACTACACAGTCAAAAAACTTAGAATTAACAATTGATTATTTAGTATATAATATGTTTTTTTATCATTTTTAATTTTTACTTTTGCTTCCCAAATTTGACATTAAGAAAATCTATATATGAGAACGATACAATTTAGAGAAGCAATTGCAGAAGCGATGAGTGAAGAAATGCGTCGCGATGAAGCTGTATATTTAATGGGCGAAGAAGTAGCCGAATACAACGGAGCTTACAAAGCATCAAAAGGGATGTTAGAAGAATTCGGACCAAAAAGAGTTATTGATACTCCAATAGCCGAATTAGGTTTTGCTGGAATTGCAGTAGGTTCAGCAATGAATGGTTGCCGTCCGATTGTAGAATACATGACGTTCAATTTTTCATTAGTTGGTATTGATCAAATTATAAATAATGCAGCCAAAATGCGTCAAATGTCGGCTGGACAATTTCCAATGCCAATGGTTTTTCGTGGGCCCACTGCTTCCGCAGGACAGTTAGGAGCCACACACTCTCAAGCTTTTGAAAATTGGTTTGCTAATACACCAGGTTTGAAAGTTGTAGTTCCATCAACGGTTTATGATGCAAAAGGGTTGCTTAAAGCAGCCATACGCGATAATGATCCAGTTATTTTCATGGAATCTGAGCAAATGTATGGCGATAAAGGAGAAGTTCCAGAAGGTGAATATATAATTCCTTTAGGAGTAGCCGATATAAAAAGAGAGGGGACTGATGTAACAATTGTTTCTTTCGGAAAAATCATTAAAGAAGCCTTTATTGCAGCAGATGAACTAGCAAAAGAAAATATTTCCTGTGAAATTATCGACTTAAGAACAGTTCGTCCAATGGATTATGATACCATAATCAATTCGGTAAAAAAAACGAATAGACTAGTAGTATTAGAAGAAGCTTGGCCTTTTGCAAGTGTTGCTTCAGAAATTACCTATATGGTTCAAGACAAAGCATTTGACTATTTAGACGCACCTGTTCAACGCATTACTACTGCTGATACACCAGCACCCTATTCGCCAACTTTGCTAAAAGAATGGCTGCCTAACGCACAAGATGTTGTTAAAGCAGTTAAAAAAGTACTGTATAAATAATAAACATAATTATATGTAGGACTTCATTAATTAAAAGAGTAGTCCTATAAGTTTAATTCAATTTCGTTTTAAGATGACCAAAATAACTTGCTTTTCAATTCTGTGTTTTACCTTATTTACAAATTTCATATTCTCTCAAACAAAAGTTAGTGGAATTGTTGTGGATAAAAAAAACCAACCCATTTCTTTTGCAAGCCTTGTTTTTAAAGGGTCCAATGAAGGTGTTGTTAGCAATGAAGACGGAAGATTTTATTTGGAATCAAAAAATAATTATGATGCCCTTCAAGTTTCATTTGTGGGATATGTAAGTAAAGAATTTGAATTAAAGAAATCCATTAATTATGAATTGAAAATTGTTTTAAACGAAGAACAAGTAATCAAAGAAGTTATCGTTTATTCTGGAAAAACTTCAAAAAAAAGCAATCCAGCTTTGGATATACTTAGAAAAATTTGGGAGCGAAGAAGGAAAAATGGACTCAAAATGTTCAACCAATATCAATATGAAAAGTATGAAAAAGTTGAATTTGATTTGAATACTATTGATAGTGCCTTTATGAAAAGTAAAATTTTCAAAGGAATGGAATTTGTGTTTGACAAAGTAGATACCTCAAAAGTTACTGGCAAGACATACCTTCCGATGTTTATAAACGAAGCACTTTCAGATGTTTATGGCGATAATGTAAAAGGAAAAGTAAAAGAAATTTTAAAAGCCAATAAAAATTCAGGACTTACAAATGGCGATGGAGTAAATACATTTATCAAAGATTTATATAACGATTATGATATTTATAATAATTATTTGAATTTTTTCGATAAAAGTTTTACGAGTCCACTTTCAAGAACAGGAATTGATGTTTATAATTACAGATTAGCCGATAGTGCTTTTGTTGATAAAAAATGGTGTTATAATATTGTATTTTATCCTCGCAGAAAAAACGAACTTACTTTCAAAGGAGATTTTTGGGTCAACGATACCACTTTTGCAATCAAAAACATCAATATGGCCGTTACCAAAAGTGCTAACATCAACTGGGTTAAAGAAATATATATAGAGCAAGAATTTGAAGTTTTGAACGACTCCGTTTTTCTGCTTACTCGAGATCACATGATGTCCGATTTTGCACTTAACAAAAAAGAATCTTCAAAAGGAGTATATGGAAAACGAACTACATTGATTAGAAATCATACATTTAACCAAGAAAAACCCGAAAAATTCTATAAGGAAGAAGTAAATTTTATTGATAATGCCGTTTATAATAGATCCAATGATTATTGGAATGAAAACCGATTTGAAAAACTAAATAAAGACGAACAAGGAATTTATAAAATGCTTGATACCCTAAAAACGGTCAAGAAATTTAAACAAATGTATAATCTTGTATCTATACTCGGCAGCGGATATATTCAAATAGGAAATTTTGACTATGGTCCTATTTTTTCAACTTTTGGATATAATGAAGTAGAGGGAGTTCGATTGAGAGTAGGAGGAAGAACATATTTTGGTCCAAACGATGCTTGGCGACTTCAAGGCTATACCGCTTATGGATTTGATGATCACAAATTCAAATATGGATTATCAGGAAAATGGATGATAGACAAAAAAAATAGAATAATAATAGAAGGTGGAAATCGCCGAGATGTAGAGCAAATTGGAGCCAGTTTAACCACTACCAACGATGTTTTGGGTAGAAGTTTTGCTTCTTCCAGTTTATTCAGCTCTGGTAGCAATGGAAAATTGACTAACATAAATCTTTCAACAGCTTCTATTGAAATCGAACCCATTAAAAATTTAACTTTTCAAACAGGATTCTCCTATCGAACTTTAGAGTCTGCATCTAATACTTTCAGTCTAGATTATTATACCGACAATTCTTTGACAACCACAAAAAGCGAAGTAAAACAATCGGAGGTCAATCTTCAAATTGAATATACACCTAACAAAAAAACCATTGGTTATGGTGTAGAAAGAAGAACAATTGATAGCCCGTTCAGCACTTTTTTTGTCAATTATAGTCAAGGATTTAAAGGATTTATGGATAGCGACTTCGACTATCAAAAACTACAATTATACTATAAACAACCCATAACAATTGGACCTTTAGGAAGAACCAATCTAACCATGGAGTTAGGAAAAACTTTCGGACAAATTCCACTCGGTTTGATGAGTGTGGTGCCTGGAAATCAAACCTACTTCATCATTGGAAACACCTTCAGTAACCTCAATTTCTATGAATTTGTAGCCGATGAATATGCCACACTTCAATGGGAACATAATTTTCAAGGAAGATTATTATCAAGAATTCCATTGATGAAAAAACTAAATTGGAGAGAAATTATCGGAATAAGAACCGTTTATGGAACCGTTTCTAACGAAAACAGAACCATAAACGCATCAGGTTTAACCTATGTTTCTCCTGAAAAACCTTATTGGGAATACAGTGCTGGAATTGGAAATATATTTAAAGTGTTCCGCATCGATTTCGGTTGGCGTGGAAACTACAAAAACCTTCCAGGTACTAATAATTTTACTATCAAAGGCGAATTTGGATTTTATTTTTAATAGTCAGACTAAGCCTGTTTAAGGAAAGGAGCTATTTCCTGCTTTCCATTCCAAGAATTTATCAAAATGACTATTTTTTGTAAATAGTAAAAAGAGCTTCTATGGTCGCTTTTTCACTATAACAAAAATTAGACATTTTCAATAAATTGCTTTCTATTTCAAATGAAATTCATCGAACTCCTATGAAAATCATTATTATGTGAGATAATCAGGGCTAAACCATGAAACAAGCAATCACATTTTTAATTTCAAATGACGAAAAACTAAAATATATTTTAGAAAATTTTGGTAACCCAATCATTCAAAAACGTCAAGAAGGATTTGCCTCAATGTGTCATATCATTTTGGAACAACAAGTGTCAATTGCTTCAGCAAAAGCGTGTTATGTCAAATTGCAAAATTATTTTAAAGAAATTGCACCCAAAATAATTTTCAATGCTTCGGAAGAAGAACTAAAATCTTGTGGCATTTCTCGCCAAAAAATAATGTATCTAAAAGATTTAGCCACCAAAGTATTGGCAAAAGAAATCCAATTTGAAACCTATTCTTCCAAAACAGAACAACAAATTCGAGAAGAATTAATCACCATAAAAGGAGTGGGCAACTGGTCTATAGAAGTATATCTCATGTTTTGCCTACAATCGCCCGATATTGTTCCACTTGGCGATATTGCCATCAAAAACACTTTAAAAGAATTGTATAACTGCCAAACCCTTGAAGAAATGGGAGTTATAACAACCAATTGGAAACCCTACAGAACTTATGCATCTTTTACCATTTGGCATTATTATCTAAAAAAGAGAAATAAAATTTAATTTATAAATCCCAATACTAAAATTCCAAACTCTAATATATTTGTTATTTTTATTGGAATTTGGAATTTATTTTTTGGAATTTATTTTGAAAACTATATAATTTTAGCACTTTTTATTTTTATAAAATCAATCTATTTGCATAAGTTCTTAAAATTTTGTTATTTTTGCACCCGATAAAATTTATAATAAAATTATTTTTATGGAATCAATAATCATTTATGTGCCGATAGTAATGGCATTAATTGGATTGGCATTTATGGCAATCAAACGTTCTTGGGTACTTAAGCAAGACGCAGGCGATGGTAAAATGAAAGAAATTTCAGATTATATCTACGAAGGAGCACTTGCTTTCTTAAAAGCTGAATACCGCTTGTTAACAATATTTGTGTTGATAGCAAGTATTGCATTGGCAGGAATTTCTTTTATTGTTCCTACTACGCATATATTAATAGTTGTAGCTTTTGTTTTCGGTGCCTTTTTCTCGGCTTTAGCTGGAAATATGGGTATGAAAATCGCTACTAAAACCAATGTTCGTACCACTCAAGCCGCTCGTACGAGTTTGCCACAAGCCTTAAAAGTTTCTTTTGGTGGTGGAACAGTAATGGGATTAGGTGTTGCGGGGCTTGCGGTTCTTGGTTTAACAGCTTTCTTTATTATCTTCTTTAATTTTTTTATGAAAGGAGTATGGACTTCAACAGAAGACATGACTATTGTTCTTGAAACATTAGCCGGTTTCTCTCTTGGAGCAGAATCTATTGCTTTATTTGCTCGTGTGGGTGGTGGTATTTATACCAAAGCTGCCGATGTTGGTGCCGATTTAGTGGGTAAAGTGGAAGCAGGTATTCCAGAAGATGATCCTCGTAATCCTGCTACTATTGCTGATAACGTAGGTGATAATGTGGGTGACGTAGCCGGAATGGGTGCCGATTTATTTGGTTCTTATGTAGCTACGGTTTTGGCTGCGATGGTTCTAGGTAACTATGTAATTAAAGATATGGGCGGAATAATTGTCGATAAATTCGGTGGTATTGGTCCAATTTTATTACCAATGGCTATTGCTGGTTTCGGAATTTTGTTCTCTATCATTGGAACTATGTTAGTAAAAATATCAGATGATAATGCTAAAGAAGCTCAAGTTCAAAAAGCATTAAATATTGGAAACTGGGTTTCTATCGCTTTAACTGCGGTAGCTTGTTTCTTTTTGGTACAACACATGTTACCAGAAACAATGAAAATGACTTTCTTTGGAGAAGGATTGCAAGAAATTTCATCAATGAGGGTTTTCTATGCTTCTTTAATTGGATTGTTTGTGGGTGGTGCTATTTCTTCTGTAACTGAATACTACACAGGATTAGGTACAAAACCCGTTTTAGCCATTGTTCAGAAATCATCAACAGGTGCTGGAACTAATGTAATTGCTGGTTTGGCTACTGGTATGATTTCTACTTTTCCAACCGTATTATTGTTTGCAGGTGCTATTTGGTCAACTTATGCTTTAGCTGGATTTTATGGCGTAGCTTTGGCGGCATCTGCTATGATGGCTACAACCGCAATGCAATTAGCAATCGATGCTTTCGGCCCAATATCTGACAACGCTGGTGGAATTGCTGAAATGAGCGAATTACCTAAAGAAGTGCGTACACGTACTGATATTTTAGATTCTGTTGGAAACACTACTGCTGCAACTGGAAAAGGTTTTGCTATCGCTTCTGCGGCATTAACTTCGTTGGCACTGTTTGCGGCTTACGTAACCTTTACAGGAATTGATGGTATTAATATTTTCAAAGCGCCCGTGTTGGCAATGTTATTTGTAGGCGGAATGATTCCAGTAGTATTTTCTGCATTGGCAATGAATTCTGTAGGTAAAGCTGCCATGGATATGGTTTATGAAGTGCGTCGTCAGTTTAAAGAAATTCCTGGAATTATGGAAGGCACAGGAAAACCAGAATATGGTAAATGTGTAGAGATTTCAACAAAAGCAGCGTTAAGAGAAATGATGTTGCCAGGAATAATGACGATTGGTTTTCCAATTGCAATTGTACTTTTAGGAAAATTAGTTTATGGTGATAACAACCAATTAATAGCCGAAATGTTAGGAGGTTATATGGCTGGAGTTACCGTTTCGGGTGTACTTTGGGCTGTGTTCCAAAACAACGCTGGAGGTGCTTGGGACAATGCTAAAAAATCTTTTGAAGCAGGTGTGATGATTAATGGCGAAATGACATATAAAGGTTCTGATGCACACAAAGCTGCGGTAACAGGTGATACAGTTGGAGATCCATTCAAAGATACTTCTGGACCTTCAATGAATATCTTAATCAAATTAACTTGTTTAATTGGTTTGGTTATCGCTCCAATTTTAGGAAATGGTCACTCAGAAAATACTAAAGCAGCTTGTTGTTCTGAAGGAAAAACAGAAATGACTTGTAGTAATTCTGAAAAAGGGAAATGCGATATGAGCAAATGTGCCACAATGACCAAAGATGAATGTGCCGCCATGTGCGACAATAACGGATGTTCGCCAGAGCAAAAAGAAAAATGTATGGCTTTATATGGCACTGACGGAAAATATATTGGCGAAAAAGCAACCACTTCAAAAGAAGTTAAAGTTGAAATTACCAATACTAATGGAAAAGCCAAAGCAATTGTAACAACAGCAGTTGAGGGTAAATCAACTTCACAAACATTTGAAGGAACTGAAGCCGAGGTAAAAGCTAAAGTGGATGCTTTGAAGTAGTATTTTCAAAATATATAAATGAAAATGTCCTGATTTTTTCGGGACATTTTTTTTGGTATTAATTAGTATTATGACTAAAATTCAAAAACATTTGAAAAAATTCCCCTTCTACATCTAACCCGACACCAAAGACTGTGGTCCCACTTGCCTAAAAATCATTGCCAAGCATTATGGCAAAACGCTCAATATTCAAACATTAAGAAGTTTTAGCCAAACCAATCGCGAGGGTAGTAATTTGTTTGCTGCAGAGAAAATTGGTTTTCGTTCGTTGGGTGTAAAACTCAGTTTAAATAAAATAGAAGAAGCACCCTTGCCGTGCATTTTGCATTGGAATAAAGAACATTATGTTATTTTGTATAAGGGAGTAGGGAGTAGGAAGTATAGAAATTCCTCCAACCTCCAACCTAAAACCTCCAGCTTCTCCGATTCTGCCATCGGATTAATTGAATATACAAAAATCGGAATGGAAGGCGTTGGAATGAGTACGGGTCAAAAACAACGCTTGCTAATTGCAAGAGCGGTTTATAAAGATCCCGAAATGTTGTTTTTTGATGAAACTACTTCAGCTCTTGATGCCAATAATGAAAAATAAATTATGCAAAAATTGGATATCTTCTTTAAAAATATAACCGTTGTAGTTATTGCGCATCGTCTATCAATAGTGATGAATGCTGACCAAATTGTGGTTTTGGAAAAAGGTAAAATCATTGAAATTGGAAACCATCAAGAACTAGTAAAACTAAAAGGAAGCTATTTTGAATTGGTTCGGAATCAATTGCAATTGGGAAATTAAGATTTTTGATTGTAGTTTAATGATTTTTGATTTCAGATTTAAAAAAAGTAATTATGCAAGAAGAAAACGACTTTCATCTTCGTGGCGAAGAAGTGCAAGAAATTTTAACCCGAGTGCCTCATTGGATGATTCGTTGAGGAAATATTGTGGTGCTTTCCATTGTTTTATTGATGAAATTTACTTTTTTGGGAGATGTTCTAATTAAAACAGCATTTTTAGCTTTAATTTAATAAATTTGATTGAAAATCATTATGATTTTTTAATTATTTCAAAATTCAAGGGGTTTAAACCCCTCGAAAATATGACACAAATATTAATTTTAATTGCTGTTGATTTTAGAATATAATCCTTTTTTGCAACTTTGGGCAACCAATCAAACCGTAAATGTAGGCGATAACGTTTTTTCAGTAATTCCTTCAAATAAAACCAATTATATTGGAAAACTAATACCAAACACCATTATAAAATAGTCCAAAGATGCGAAGTTATTTTATTAGGATAAATGTTTAAAAAAAATAGTTGCATAGCATCGCTACGGAACTATTTTTTTTGAATATTTAAACAAAAAAGAACGAGTAGATTGGGCTATTTTATAATGGTGTTTGGTATAAAAGCCGTAGCTCAAAATTCGGGGAAAATAAAAACAGGTCAAGACAAATGCCCTCGCCCTTTTGCTCCAAATTTATTTAAAACAATCCATTTAATTCGGCATCAATTCTATTGATTATCGTTCCTAAATGTTCAGGATTATTTACAAAATCAATATCATCAACATCTATAATTAGTAGTTTTCCTTTGCTGTAGGTGGTTATCCAAGCTTCATAGCGTTCATTCAATCGGCTTAAATAATCTATGGAAATAGTGTTTTCATATTCACGCCCACGTTGGTGAATTTGTTTAACTAAATTCGGGATTGAACTTCTTAAATAAATCAATAAATCTGGTGGTTCAACCAAACTTTCCATGAGTTCAAACAATGAAGAATAATTTTCAAAATCTCTATTGGTCATCAAACCCATGGCATGAAGATTGGGTGCAAAAATATGAGCATCTTCATAAATTGTTCTATCTTGAATGATTTTTTTACCACTTTCGCGAATTTGCAAAACTTGACGAAACCGACTGTTTAGGAAATAAATTTGCAAATTAAATGACCATCGTTCCATTTGATGATAAAAATCGTCTAAATATGGATTATCAACTACATCTTCAAAATGAGGTTCCCATTTAAAATGTTTGGCTAAAAATCGAGTAAGTGTTGTTTTTCCGGCACCTATATTTCCGGCTACTGCTATATGCATTATGGTATTATGATTTTATAATTTGTAATTCCTTTGTGTGTAAAAATAGATAAAATTTGGTCTTTGTAATACATTTTTTTGAACGTTTTCTCAACAATTTCAATTTCATATAGTTTATCACTAGATAAATCTTTTAAAAAAAGCGAATCATTTGTTGTAAAAAAATATTTTTCATTGTCAATGAATTGAGTTTGGATGTTTTTTTCAATTGCCTTATCTTGAAAATGTTGTCCATAAATGTTGTAAGTATTCCAATCGTTGTTTTTGTCAATATAATGAAAGTAGTTGAAGTTTGTTTGATAATTTAATATCCCGTTTTTTATCGGATTTCCAATGATTTGAAATTGATTTGTAGATAAATTCAATAAACCCAATTGTTGATTTAAACCATCAAAAACCCAAAGTTTATTTTGACCAGAAACGCTAACAGCAGTAGCTAAAATTGGAGTTTCAAGGTTTGAAAACTCTATTTTTTGAATTTCGTTCAGTTGATTGTCTAATAGAATAACCGAATTAAAGGATTCATAAAAAACAATAATTTTTAAAGGATTTAGTATATCAACTTTGCTGATTTTTCCAAGATAAAGATTTTGATATTGTAAAATAGAGGTGTCATTTTTTTTATACAATATATTGTTTTTTAAATAATAATAATTTTTGAATCCATCAAAACCTATAAAGAAATCGGCATCCATTTCGATAAAATCGATTCTTGTAGTTGGTAATTTTATAGTTTGACAAAAAATCAGCTGACTAAAAAAATAAAATAATATGATAAATTTTCTAAACATAAAGCTAAATTACAGTAATTGATTTGATTTTTGCATAATTTGAAAAGAATTATTTAACAGTTTTTTGGTAACATAAACAAATTACATTCGTCATATTTGTTGTTTTAAAATTAAAATTACAAATCATGAAAAAAATATATTACACTGCTACATTTTTATTAACCTTTTTAATTTCAAATGCTCAGAAAGATTTTCAAGGAATGGCAGTTTATGAATCAAAAACAAGCACTTCCGATTTTAAATCAAGAATGCAAGGCAATAAAGATATAACGCCCGAAATGCAAAAAATGATTGAAGACCGAATGAAAAAAATGTTTGAAAAAACATTCATTCTAAATTTTGACAAAGTATCATCTATATATAAAGAAGAAGAAAAATTAGAAGCCCCAGGTCAAGGCGGTGGCGGAATGAGAATGATGTCGTCCATGATGGGCGGTGGCGGAACGTTTTACAAAAACACCAAAGACCAAGCCTACACCGTTGACAAAGAATTTATGGGAAAAGAATTTCTTGTAAAAGATACATTAACCCATTATAAGTGGAAAATGGAAGGCGAAACAAGAGAAATAGGCGGTTATGTTTGCTATAAAGCCACTGCTATAATTCCAGCAAGTAAAACTGATTTTAGAAATTTCAGACCCAAAAAAGAAGAAGATTTAAAAAAAGCAGAAGAAGAAAAGAAGACCAGTTTTTTAGATCAAGTAGATTTGCCAAAAGAAATAACAATTACAGCTTGGTACACCATGGATATTCCTGTAAACCAAGGACCAGAAGCCTATTGGGGTTTGCCTGGATTAATTCTTGAAGTAAATGATGGAAAAACGACCATTCTTTGCTCTAAAATTGTATTAAATCCAAAAGACAAAGCCGAAATTAAAGCTCCAAATAATGGAAAAGAAGTTACGCAAAAAGAATATGACGAAATTGTGATGAAGAAAATGGAAGAAATGATGGAAATGAATGGTGGGCAAGGTCCTGGTGGAAGAGGAGGGATGCAAATTAGAATGGGAAGATAAAATAAAACTTAAATTATTGTTAAAGAAAATAATTTCAATGGAAAGCCGAATATTTTTCAAACTACAGATTAAACTGCATCCTAAACGTATCTAATCAATGAAAAAAATTTTAGTTCTATTTTCAATATTTTTAGCAAACTTTTCATTTTCTCAAACCATTCGTTTTGAGGGAAACGTATTAGAATCAGGTAAAGCACCTTTAGAAATGGCCAATGTTATGGCAGTAAATCAAGCTACAAAAGGTATTGATGCCTATGCAATTACGAATGATAAAGGGAAATTTGTATTGAATTTAAAGCAAAATTCGTCTTATTCTATTAAAGTGAGTTATCTTGGAATGCAAAACAAAGAGATTAATTTAGTTACAAAAACCGAAAATATTACTCAAAATATTTCTTTAGAACCCGGCGGAATCGAAATTGAAGGTGTTGAAATTGTTAGAGAAATGCCCGTTTCTATAAAAGGCGATACTATTGTTTATAATGCCGATTCCTTCAAAAATGGTACCGAACGAAAACTTGAAGATGTTTTAAAAAAAATGCCAGGAGTTCAAGTAAATGCTGATGGCGAAGTGGAAGTCGAAGGTAAAAAAGTAACCAAATTAATGGTGGAAGGAAAAGATTTTTTTGATGGCGATACCAAACTGGGTGTTAAAAATATTCCTGCCGATGCTATTGATAAAGTGCAAGTTTTGAGAAATTATAATGAAAATTCTATTCTGAAAGGGGTTGAAAATAATCAAGATAATTTGGCCATGAACATCAAGCTAAAAGATGGGAAAAAAAACTTTTGGTTTGGCGATATGACCGCAGGAATTGGAGTTGGACATTACGACGAACGCTATCTCATTAACCCCAAATTGTTTTAT
>Ga0316611_1000400_pt1 | contig 15146 bp, 17 predicted proteins | sample MIS2016202_MG_FD_207675 | JGI IMG/M metagenome (GOLD analysis project Ga0316611, IMG submission 207675) | Microbial mat bacterial communities from Middle Island sinkhole, Lake Huron, Michigan, United States - MIS.2016.202 | ecosystem: Environmental > Aquatic > Freshwater > Lake > Sediment... | reverse complement strand
TCAATTTGCACGATTTTTGAGCAATTTAGTTATATTTTAAAATATTCGGTATAAAAAAGAAACAACGCAAAGGAAAAGCCCAGAGATAGTAAATCGTTTATATTTGTTACATTGTATCCTATAAATTTTTTTTTGATATCAAATTTTGATTTTCGTTTTCCTCTCAAGGCTGCTCCACTGTGTTGACATAATAACTAACGGACAAAAAATGATATAAAAAAACAAAACAGTATGCATTTTATACGGATAATGGTTCAAATTACAAAAAAAATAAAGAAGAGCCTATTGTAATTAAACCCAAGTATTTAAAAAAACATTACTTTTAAGCAAAATTTATATCAATGCAATTTTCTGAAAAAAGAAACACCATTCGTTGGATTATTATTACGGCTTCATTTTTCATTGTATCCTTAATTTTATGGAATACGTATTCGTTTTTTCAAATATTCAAATATGAAGAACGGGCTAAAATGGAACTTTGGGCAAAAGCTCAAAAATCATTGATGAAAGCAGATTTAGAAAACGATAATATCGATTTAAATTTAGATATTTTTAAAAACAATACCTCTATACCGTTGATTTTAACTGAAGACAATGCTATAATAAATCAAACCAATATTGATGAAGATATTGTAAAAGATTCTATAAAACTAAATAAAGTTTTATTGCGTTTAAAAGCAGAAAACGATCCTCTTAAAATTCAATATGATAAAGACAAATTTCAATTATTATACTATGGAAATTCGTCTTTATTAAACAAATTAAAATATTATCCAATAGCGCTTTTATTAATTATTTTCTTGTTTAGTGCGGTGGTTTATAATTTTTATAAAAGCACCAAAATGTCCACTCAAAATAAACTTTGGGCCGGAATGGCAAAGGAAACAGCACATCAAATAGGAACACCTTTATCTTCATTAATTGGGTGGCTCGAAATTATGAAAGCAGATAATGTGGACGAAACCACCATAACTGAAATTGAAAAAGACATCAATAGATTACAAACTATAACCGAACGATTTTCTAAAATTGGATCTGAACCTGTTTTGGAGACTAAAGATATTGTTGAAGAAACTAGAAATTCATTTGACTATTTAAAATCACGTTTTTCTAAACAAGTAGAATTTACATTTGAAGCAACCAAAAATCCATTAATGGCTTCCATAAATCCTGTTTTACACAGTTGGACTATTGAAAATTTAATAAAAAATGCCATTGATGCCATGAAAGGTCGAGGAAAACTCAAAATTTCAATAGAAAAAGAAGGTCAATTTATAAAAATAAATATTATCGACTCTGGAAAAGGAATTTCCAAAAATCAATTTAGACGCGTCTTTGAGCCTGGATTTACAACTAAAAAAAGAGGTTGGGGTTTGGGTTTATCGCTTACAAAGAGGATTGTTGAAGAATATCACAAAGGCAAAATTAAAGTGGCTCATTCTGAAATAGATAAAGGAACAACTATGCAAATTATTTACAAATTGCTTTGAATGGCCTTAACCATTTCTTCAAACTCTTCTTTAGTTAAAGTTACTTTATTTTGAAAACGCATTTCATCCATTTCGTTCAGCGGAATTAAATGAACATGAGCATGAGGCACTTCAAGCCCAATGACCGCCATTCCAATTCGTTTACACGGAATAGATTTTTCTAAAGCAACGGCAATTTTTTTGGAAAAAGCCATTAAACCTAAATATAAATCGTCTTCAATATCAAATATTTTATTGATTTCTTGTTTTGGAATACACAACGTGTGTCCTTTTGCATTGGGATTTACATCTAAAAAAGCCAAGAAGTTTTCATCCTCGGCTATTTTATAACAAGGAATTTCTCCTTTAATTATTTTTGTGAAAATGGTGCTCATTTTTTAAAATTTATCTTTTCATAATCTGTTTTCTGAAATCTGAAATCTAAATTTAATCTCTAGAAATTTCTAATATTTCAAATTTCAATGTTCCGTTTGGAACTGTAATTTCGGCTACTTCACCAACAGATTTTCCTAACAATCCTTTACCTATAGGAGAGGTTACAGATATTTTTCCTGTTTTTAAATCGGCTTCACTTTCGGCAACTAAGGTATATTTTAGTTCCATTCCGTTGGATTGATTTTTTATTTTAACATTCGACAACACTAACACTTTCGACAAATCTAAATGACTTTCGTCGATTAAACGGGCGTTTGAATAGACTTCTTCTAGTTTTGCAATGCGCATTTCTAGCATTCCTTGTGCTTCTTTTGCTGCATCATATTCTGCATTCTCAGACAAGTCTCCTTTATCTCTAGCTTCTGCAATATCGGCAGATGCTTTTGGACGCATCACACTTTTTAAATGGTCCAATTCTTCTTTTAATTTTTTTAATCCTTCTGCGGTATAATACGATACTGTACTCATAATTCCATTTATTATTTTTTTACTTTTACGTTTCTTAAAAGTTGTTATTTTTTAATATAAATCTTATTTATCGTTGATATAAAATAGAAAAAATCCCATCGGAACGGGATTTCTTTTTTCAAAGATATATATTTTGATAAATAATTGCTTATTTTTGTTCAAAATGTTGCACAAAGTTAGTCAAATATTTTATTTGAACTAAAATTATTAAATAAATTATGAGAAAGATTCTTTTATTGCTTGTTTTATCGCTGTTTATAGGTTGTAGTGATAGTGGTTTTAATAACAAAAATCCTTATTTACCTAATTATAGTTTTTCATTTGATATCAATACTAACTTGCCTTCTTATAGCAACTTACAATTTGCTGGAAACTACATTAAAATATATCCTTCTACTGGTCCGTCAAGAGGTGTAATTGTTTTCAATACGGGCAGTGCTTTCAATGCTTTTGATGGCGGTTGTCCCAATCAAGATTTGAGTGCTTGTTCCACTCTTTCGGTAAGTGGCATCAATGCTATTTGCCCCTGTGACGATGCTTCTTACAGTTTATATACAGGACAAGCCGCAGGAAAAGAATATCCGTTAAAAGCCTATAGGGTGGAAGTTAATGGCGATAATATTAGAGTTTATAATTAATATGAAATTATAAACTTGGTTTACTTACTATTGTCTCGATAGTATCAACATTTATATCAATAATGGTATCGATTTTTTTGTTTGTAAGTTTTATTAACCTTGATTTATTGAAGAAAGAGTCGTGAAACTTATGAAGAAAAACATTATCACTTTTGATTTCTTGAAAATGGGAAATATCAACCATTTGACCACTTGCATTAACAATTAAAATGGTGCTTTTATTATCAATTTCTTTTTTCAAATAAGAAGAAAATGCTCTGTTACAAGCTATACAAGAATTTTCGGTAAGAATACAAATATTCTTTGTTTCATTAGTTATTTTTAACTCATTTTTGCTTAAAAGTAATTCCATTACTTTTTCATTTTCCGTTTTCGGTTTATTATTACAGCTTGATAAAAATGCTATAAATAATATCATAAAGAATTTAGAAAATTGAAAAGCGAAGTTTTTTTTCATTATTATCATTATTTAAAATCAGTAACCCTTTTTCAGTTTGAAAAATACCATTAACAAGGTATTCGCTTTTTTCTTTGTTGAAAACAAATTCATTTAGTTTTTTAAAATCCGTATCATACTTTATTATTGAAAAAGGTCTTTCATCTAACTTTTTATAATCAATTTCATCGTTTTTAAACTCAATTTTGTGTAAAACAACAACATAATAACAACCAATTTTTTTATCATAAAAAATATTTGTCAATATTCCTTTTGGCATATTATAAACATCATTAAACTCTTCATTTATATCAAAAGCTTTGTGACCTATTTTAGTATAATCAGATTCGATAAGTATTTTTTTTGCAACTTTTAAATTTTCTTCATCAAATTGTAATAGATAATTTGAATATAAAGAAATAATAAAATTTTTATCGTTTATTTTTTTATAATAAATACCACGCCCAAACTTTTTAGGTTTATCAAAAACATTTTTAAAAACATTCTCTTTTTCATAAACATAACTAACAGAATCGGTTAAAAAATTATCAAACCGAACAATGCTTGGTTTTTTAAATGCATCAATATAGTAGTTCTTAAAATCATAATTATCCTTGTTGTTTTTGTGATATTGCCAATCTAAACTAAAAATAATATTTTTATTTTCTTCTATATAGTTATTACTAAACGATGGTAGAAATTTATAAACATCATTCGATGTATCATTTGCAGTCAATTTCATTAAATCTACCACATTTTTAATTTCTCCTTTTTTATTAATTAGAACAATAAATTCTTTATTTAAATAAAGTATTGAATCTTTTGAAATTATTTTAATATTTAATGGTTTCTCGAATGTTTTTGTAACTTCTTTTAAATCAACAGAATCATTAAGAACTCCATTAACATCAAAAAATAATATTTTTTTATTAGTTACTGCATCTGCAAAAAATACTAACTCTTTTTTTGTTTTTCTATCAAAGAAAATACCTTTTCTTGAATAGCTTAAAGCATTTTTAAGTCCAAAAAACACTTCACCTTTTTTTGTTAAAAGGACAGATTTGTTGTTATTACAGCTTAAAAGAAAAACTGACAAAAAAAGTAGTAAATATTTCATAAGTAAAAAAAATGCTCTAAGCTTTACAATTTTTGTGTTTAAAAAGTTTCAAGCTTAGAGCAGGTTAAAAAATTAATTGTATTTAAAAGGATAAACTGTATTTACAGAATTATCTTTAGAGTTTTTCAAAATATAATATTCTTTATTTTGAGTTGCAACATATCTTGTTTCAATTTTTACTTCACCTTTATTAATCAATGTTAATAAAGAACTTGAAACAATTTCTTTTTTAAATTTGTCAACCGTCATTCTTCCTTGGCTAAGAACAACAACTACTTCTTCCAAACAATCTGTTGGAGCACCATCACAATAACAATTTCCTCCATTCCAAACAAAAGTATCAACAGCATTTGGTGCCGCTACTCTTGCTTGTTGATTAGAACTGCTTTCTACTGAATCTGAACTTGTGCAATTGATCATCATGAATGATACTGACATTGCTAAAACTAATTTTTTCATAATTAAAAGATTTTAAAATTAATATTAAATTTTTTGTTTAACAAAGATTTTAAAAACTATTTTTGTTTCCTATTCCAAAAAGAATAATCGTTATTCGTTTTTGAATAATCATAAAATTATTATTATTAATACTTTATATATGTCAGTAGGATTTAAAATTAGAAAGCTTCGAGAGGAAAAAGATTATTCGCAACCTCATTTAGCTAGTTTATTGGGTATTTCTCAAAGTGAGTTATCTAAAATTGAAAATGAACAAACTAAGAAAATTGATTTTTTATTGTTGGATAAAGTTTGCAAAGAGTTTGATGTTGACTTTAGATATTTCACAGAAAGTAATCAAATAAACAATATTGAGAAACTTGAAGGATGTGTTAATAATCATGGAACTATAAATATGACACCTAAAAATGTTTTGAGTTTTATTGAAACTGTTTTTGCAGAAAACATAAAACTTAAAAAAGAGAATGAAATATTAAAAAGCAAAAAGTAAATTCAACTTATAATTTTTACTCCCAAAAGTCTTCCAATAAAACCGTAACACTCTGGTCTCATATCTTTGCGGAGCTTTTTTGTAATTTGGCGTTTGTATTACACGCACGCCTACCAAAACCATAGGCGCACCTATCAAAACCGTAGGTGTGCCTACCAAAACCATAGGCACGCCTATCAAAATCATAGGCACGCCAACCAAAATCATAGGCACACCTACTAAAACCATAGGCGTGCCTACTAAAACCGTAGGCTCGCCTACCAAAACCGTAGGCTTGCCTTATTGTTAATTTATAATTAATTTTGCAATTCGTTAACAAAAAAACGCCCCAAAAGTGGAGCGTTCAAAACAAAAAATACAAAAACTTATTCTGTTGGTGGAGTAGGTTTTTTATTAGCAAAACGGGAGTTCCACTCATCTACTTCTCTCATAGCAAGGTCAAGCGATGAATCATTAGATCTAGAGATAGTCAAGTTAGAGGCATATCTATCTACTAAAGTCATAATATCGGTTGCTGCTCCAAGTTCTGTTTCTTCAATAATTTCTATGGCTTGCAAAAGCGCCATTCTATTACTTTCAAGACTATCATAATAGCTTAAAAGCGTTACTAATTCGGCAGGAACATCAGCCCTGCTCAAGCCATTTGGAAATTGATTCGCTATTCTTGAAATAAGGCGAGCATAGCCTTCACGTCCTTCTGCCATTGACCTCGTGCCCGATTTTTCAGAGTCTTCAATGTTCACTTTAAAAGGAACTAATGGAACAATTGCCGCATTGATAGCAGTAGTAAATGCATCTGAAGTGGCTTTTGGTGCGATGGTGGTAATAAATTTTCTCATAATATATTGTGGTTTTATTTAAAAATTATCCAAAAATATAATTTTATTTTAATAATTGAAAGAAATAGATTGTTTTTTACTTATAACTATACCAGCTTCTTGTCTAACCTATTTTTTTAATAGCGGGAAGTTCCCTGACCCCCCACGACAAACCTGTTTAACGACTAGCACAATATTCTATAAAACTTAAAAAACTATTTTTTTGATTAGGTTTTAGAAACTCGCAGGTTAATTTAAAACCAAATAGCATTTTAAACAAGATGCTGTTTTTTGTTAATTTTGTGTGAGTTTTTTTTCTTAGAAAATACGCTAAAAAGCCTATCGGGTGGAAGTTAATGGCGATAATATTAGGGTTTATAATTAAAACCTTAAAGTCAATCCAACCAAAAAATTAATTCCTGCTTGCGGATAATAATACGGATAAATATCATACATGTATCCGTTTGAACTATATTTTTTATCTAAAATATTATTTACTAATCCAGTGAAAGCTATCGATTTGAAAATTGATTTTGGTTTAATTTCATAAGAAACATTCAAATCATTAACAAAATAATCGTTTAACTTTGCATTGGAAGTTTCAATGTTATTCATAAATTGTTTTCCAACAAATTTTGATAATATAGAAATATTTAAACTCTCAATTGGTTTAAAAACGAGTATATTTCCAGCAATAATATTGGGTGAATAAGCAATGTCTTTATTGCCAAAATTTTGTCCAGAAACATTCAAATCTATATTTTTATTAGTGCTTAAAGTCAAATTTGGACGAAGAAAAACATTTTTTGAAAGTACTATTGTAGCGTCAATTTCTAAACCAAAACGATAACTTTTTTCGCTATTGGAACGAATTGGATTGCCAACATCATCAAGATTTCCGGTTAGAATTAGTTGGTTTTTATAAGCCATATAATATAAATTGGTGTTGAATTTTAGTTTATTATTTTCAAAACGCCAGCCCAATTCATAATCATTAAGTTTTTCAGATTTTGTGGTTCCTCCTTCATAATCGGTTCTGTTTGGCTCACGATTAGCAACTGCAACTGAAAAATAAAGTGTGCTATTTTTTTCAAAATCATAATTTAAACCTGCTTTTGGATTGAAAAAATTAAAAGTATCATTTACAAAATTGGCTTGAACTCCATTTGCTTGATACTTCACCTTTCGATATTGTAAATCGCCAAAAAAACTAAACTCTTTAGAAATTTGATAATTTGCTTTTGCAAAAATTGTGGCATCGGTTTTAATTCCATAATCATCATAATAATGATCGCCAAGTTCACTTGTAGAAGCCAAACGTGCCCATATTACTTTACCAAAATGGGTTCCTTCATATTTATTTAAAGCGCCACCAAGAATTACATCTAACTTTTTATTTTTATAATTTGCCGAAAAAGTAGTTCCATAAAAATCGTTATCTAACCATTTTTGACGGATTAAATCGGTTGAAGTTTCTGTATCAACTGGAGTTAAATTATAATCTGATAAATCAGCATCTTCTTTATAATTTTCATAATATCCTTTTCCTTTTGTATAATGAAATGCCAAGTTAGAGTTCCAGTTTTCAGAAAATTTTTCATTCCAATGCAGTTGATAATGATCTTGTTGGTAATTATCGGTTTCATTATCATAGAATCGAGTTGTTCCAAATTCATCGGTAAACATTCCTGCCGAATTGAACGTTCTGTCATCGTTTAAAGTAACTGCATCAATACCGTTCCAGGATTGATAGGTTTTTTCGGTTCCGCCAAATGCTAATGCTTTAATTAAAGTTGTTTTTCTGACATAAGTTCCTTGAAGAAAATAGGATTTTAAATCCGAAGAAGCTCGGTCTATATAACCATCAGATTTTAAAACAGATAATCTTACGGCTAATTCAAATCCTTTGTTCATCAATCCTGAGCTGAATTTGACTGTATGTTTATGGGAATTAAAACTCCCAAACGAATTAGAAATTTCACCCGAACTTTTTTCTGAATATGATTCTGTAAGCATATTTAAACTGGCACCAAAAGCACCTGAACCGTTTGTTGAAGTTCCAATGCCACGCTGCAATTGTAAACTTTCAACAGACGAAGCAAAATCGGGCATGTTTACCCAAAAAGTTCCATGACTTTCGGAATCGTTGTATGGAATTCCGTTTATGGTAACATTTACACGAGTAGCATCACTACCACGAACTCGAATTCCAGTATAACCCATTCCATTTCCAGCATCGGAAGTAGTGACAACTGATGGTAAAAGGTTCATCAAAATTGGAATATCTTGTCCGAGATTTCGAGCTGCAATTTCATTTTTATTCAAATTGCTGAAAGAAATAGGTGTTTTTTTATTGACACGAACTGCCGAAACCAAAACCTCATCAATTTGATTGATTTTTAGCGTATCTTTTTCTTGACAATATGTGAGAAAAGAAAATAGAGAAAAGAAAATAGACTTTGCTCCATTATGATAAAATGTTTTGAATAAAATTTCCATTCGTAAAAAGTATTACGAATAAAAAGAGGCAATTATTCTTGGTTAAAATTATATTATATTTTTGCAAATCGTTAAAAAAGTCCAACAGCACCTGCTGGCTCTTTCGCTAAAAATGTTCACCGAACATTTTCTTAACGCTCAGCCCTCCCTTAGCAGCATTACCTGCTCAGGTTCATTGGGTATAATCTCAGCTCGTCATTTAGAGCACCCCTTTTTGAGACCATGCAAAGATAGGGAAAGTATTAAGATTTTTGTATAAAGTATTAAGATTTTTTATTTCATTTTTGTCTTAATACTTTATACTTTCATCTTAATACTATAGTTCTGGTTTTTTCCTATTTTGTTTTATTTCAGAATTTGTTGATTTATCTTTTAATCTTTTTTCGATGACTGATTTTGGAATTTTAGTTGCTTTTCTTTCTTTTGGAATAACTAGTGACTTTTTAATCAAATCAAGAAATCTTTTAGTAACAATTTCTTTATTTTTGAGTTGACTTCGGTCTTCGTCACAGTTTAGAATTAAAATTCCTTCGAGAGTTAATTTTGCTTTTAATTTTTTTTGAGACCTCTCCTTTTCTTCCTCTGAAAGCGATTGAGAGCTCAATAAATCAAAAAATAAAACCACTTTAGACGAAACTTTATTTACGTTTTGTCCACCAGCACCAGAGCTTCTAACGGCTTTGAAAGCTAATTCTGATATTATTTTTTCAGTATCCATAATTTGGAATATTTTTATCTAATACCAAATAGACTTACAATCAAACTAATTTGTTTTTCACTAAATATTCAGCAATTTGAATAGTGTTTGTAGCAGCACCTTTTCTTAAATTATCGGCTACAATCCACATATTTAAGGAATTTGGCTGACTTTCATCGCGACGAATTCTACCCACAAAAACGGCATCTTTTCCTTGAGCAAACAAGGGCATTGGATAAGTGTATGTGTCCGTATTGTCTTGAACAACAACTCCATCAGTATGATGAAGAATATTTCTAATTTCACTTACTTCAAAATCATTTTCAAACTCAATATTCACTGCTTCACTATGCCCACCCACTATTGGCACACGGATAGCGGTTGCAGTAACAGCAATGGTTCTGTCATCTAGGATTTTCTGAGTTTCACGAACCAATTTCATTTCTTCTTTCGTGTAACCATTCTCTTCAAAACTGTCACATTGAGGAATTGCATTTCTGTGAATAGGATATTTATAAGCCATTTCTCCTTGAACTCCAGCATATTCATTTTCTAATTGCTGAACGGCTTTTACACCTGTTCCAGTAATGGATTGATAGGTTGAAACAATGACTCTTTTGATTTTATATTTTTTGTGCAAAGGTGCTAAAACCATAACCATTTGAATAGTTGAACAGTTTGGATTGGCTATAATTTTATCTTCTTTAGTCAATTCAGAAGCATTGATTTCTGGAACTATTAGTTTTTTAGTTGGATCCATTCTCCAAGCTGATGAATTGTCAATAACGGTTGTGCTTACTTCGGCAAATTTTGGTGCCCAATCTAATGATGTTTGACCACCCGCAGAAAATAAGGCAATATCAGGACGCATTTCTACGGCGGTTTGCAAACCCACAACTTTATATTTTGTTCCTTTATACTCAATTTCCTTACCAACAGATTTCTCTGATGCCACCGGAATTAACTCAGTTACAGGAAAATTTCTTTCTGCTAAAACTTGAAGCATTACTTCGCCAACCATTCCGGTTGCACCAACTACAGCAACTCTCATATAAATATTTTTTAGATTATAATAAAATTTGGAAACACAAAAGTAGGTAGAAAATAAATTAAAAATTATGAATTAATAATTAAAATTTTTGAGATTGAATTTGATTATTTTTTAACATTGATTTTTAAGCATTGATTTTTGAAATTGATTTTTGAAATTGATTTTTGAAATTGATTTTTGAAAAAGAAAAACCGCATCAATTAAGAAGCGGTTTAGTACTGAAATCCATTCAGCATTAATTAGAATATATACTGTAGCGGTATATTATTTTTTCAACAAATCTCTAATTTCTGCTAATAATTCTTCTTGAGTTGGTCCTGCTGGAGCTGGTGCTTCTGCTGGTTTTTTCAGTTTGTTATATGCTTTAACAATCATAAACATTACAAATCCAACAACAACTAAGCTTATAATTTTATTTATCCAAGCTCCAATTGCAATTACATTTGCAGGCTTTACTGTTCCGTCTGCGTTTTTAATTGCTTCATCTAAAGTAATTGCAATTTTTGAAAAATCCATACCTCCAGAGAAGTGTCCAACAATGGGCATGATAATATCAGTTACAAAACCCGTAACAACAGCTCCTACTACTCCTGCCATAATCACAGCTACCGCAAGCTCAATGACATTTCCGGTCATGATAAAATTCTTAAATTCTTTTAACATTCTTATACTTTTTAAAAGTTAACTTCTCTTTTAGAAAATCAAAGGATTATTAAAAACTACCCCCAATTTTAATAATCCGTTGAAATTTATTATTCTCTATAAAAAACCCTTTTCACTCGTTGCGAAATACTAGTCATGATTTCATAAGGAATGGTTCCTAGTTGTTTTGCCATGAAACTTACGGTTGGATTTTCGCCAAAAATGGTTACTTCGGTGCCTTCTTTGCAATCAATTTCAGTGATATCCACCATGAGCATATCCATACAAACGCTTCCTAAAATGGGTGCTTTTTTGTTTTTTATGTTTACATATCCCACTCCATTTCCCCATCGTCTTGAAATTCCGTCGGCATAACCTATTGGAATTGTGGCTATTTTGGTGGTTTTGGTGGCAATAAAATTTCTGCCATATCCCACACTTTCGCCTTCGTCAATAGTTCTAATTTGAGAAATTACAGATTTTAATGTGCCTACATTTTCAAGGTGTTTTTGTTCTTCTATATCATTAGAAACTCCGTAAATTCCTATTCCTAAACGAACCATATCGTATTGTGCTTGAGGAAAATTAGAAATTCCCGAAGTATTTAAAATATGCCGAATTGGGTTAATTTGTAATTCAGTAATTAATTTATTAGAAAGCTGTTCAAATAATTTAATTTGCAAAAGCGTAAAATCGATAAATTTCATGTCGTCGCTGGTGGCTAAATGCGACAAAATACTTTTTACTTCAACGGTTTTGTTATTTTTTAGTTTTAAAATTAATTCATCAATCATTTCTTCTTCAAATCCCAAACGGTGCATTCCGGTATCCAATTTTATATGAATTGGAAAGTGCTTTAACTTTTTTTGTTCGGCTATTTTCAAGAAAGCCATCAATCCTTTTATCGAATAAATTTCAGGTTCTAATTGATGTTGAATAATAGCCGAAAAACTTGTTTTTTCAGGATTCAACACCATAACTGGCAAATCAATTCCTGCATTTTTCAAAGAAATTCCTTCATCGGCAAAAGCCACACCTAAGTAATCTACTTTATGGTGCGATAGCAATTTGGCAATTTCATAACCACCGTTTCCATATCCAAAAGCTTTTACCATGACCATCAATTTGGTCTTTGGATTTAATTTGGATTTAAAATAATTCAAGTTATGACTTATAGCATTCAAATTAATTTCTAAAACCGTTTCATGTGTTTTTTCTTCTAATGCAGCAACGATTTCTTCGAAGTGAAAATGTCGGGCACCTTTAATTAAAATGGTTTCGTTTTCAAAGGTAAAAGTGTCTATTGCTTGAAGAAATTTTTCGGTTGATTCAAATGCAATACAATTAGGAAATTTGTTATTATATATTGAAATTGTTGTTCCAATAGCAATAACACGATTTATTTTATTAGAAACAACTAAATGTGAAACATTAGAATACAACTCTTCTAAAACCAAACCACTTTGAAAAATATCGGAAAGAATTAAAGTTTTCTTTTTGTATTGCTTTTGACTTTCAAGAAAATCCAACGCTATTTTTAACGATTGATAATCAGAACTATAACTATCATCTATAAGTGTTGTATTGTTTATTCCATTTTTAACTTTCAAGCGCATTTCTACAGGATAGAGCAATTGGATACGGTTTTGAATAATATCTTGATTATAGTTAAAATACAACAAAACCATCAAACAATGAATGGCATTTTCTATAGATGCTTGATCATTAAACGGAATAGTAATCTTAAAACACAATTTATTATATGTTATTTTTAATTCCGTTTGGTCTGCAGTTTCTTTTGCAATGATAAAAACATCCGCTTTCCCATCATCAGAGCTCCATGTAAAGAGTCTTCTAAGACCCATAGGTGGCGATCCAATTGTGGGCAAAAATTGTTCAATCGTTTTATTTTTTTTGCAAATTAAAACTTCAACATTTTTAAATAATTTTAATTTTTCTTTTATTTTTTTTCCTAAATCTTCAAAACCTTCATCATGAGCTGATCCAATATTTGACAAAATTCCTATAGTGGGTTGGATAATTTTTTGAAGTTTTTCCATCTCATTTATGGTGGAAATTCCGGCTTCAAAAATTCCGAGATTATGTTTTTCATTGATTCCTAAAACCGAAAGCGGCACACCTACTTGCGAATTATAACTTTTAGGCGAACGAATAATATTATAATCAGGACTTAACAAAAAGTTCAACCATTCTTTAATAATCGTTTTTCCGTTGCTACCTGTAATACCTATAACAGGAAAATCAAAATTACTTCTATAAGCTGATGCAAAATTTTGAAGAGCTTCTAAAGTATTTTCAACCACTAAAAAATTAGCTTTACCATCTAAATTTTCAGGAATGAATTGCACCACAAAGTTCAAAACTCCCTTTTCAATTAATTCAGCAATGTATTGATGTCCATTATGATTTGGTCCAACTATAGCAAAAAACAAAGTGCTTTCAGAATTTTGAAGCGAACGACTGTCTATTGAAACAGTGTCAATTATAACTACTTCATTAACACCAACAAATTTGGCTTTAATGATTGGGATAATATTTCTTATGGAAAGTGTCAAGACTTACTATTCAAATAAAATTCTATAAAACCACTTGGACTCAAAACGGGAATTTCTGAGTTTTTGAAATCTTTTTCATTTCTTGTTACAACATATTGGCAGTTAGCTTTTAATGCACTAAAATACTGAAGTTCATCTTCAAAATCTGAGAAAGTAGATAGAATACTTTTATCAATAATCATTTCATCAAGTGCAACAATTTCTGATAGAATCTTAAATTTTATGATTTTCCCTCTTGATATTGCCTCGCCAAATTTTTTAGACAAAAAATAGTTGCAAGTTGCAAAAGATAATGCAGAAACAAAAATAGTTATTTTTCCTTTATCTGATTGATTTACAATAGATTCAGCTGTCTCAAAAAATGGTTCGCATTCACCAAGAAAATCTAGCATTACATTTGTATCTAAAAAAACTTTCATTATTTATACTTTTCAAGTAAATGCTCTTGATATTCTTTTTTGTAATCAAAATCTGCAGGAATACCGCCGTTTTTAAGGGAAATACTTTTTACAAAATCTGAAATTTCAATTTTCTCAAAATTTTCTTTTCTGTTTTCTCTAGTTACTATTGCTCTCAAATAATTTTCAAACATCCACGACAAGCTAATCTTTTGCTTAGCAGCATATTTTTTAGCTTTTTCAATTACATCTTTATCTAATTTTAAAGTGAGTTTTGTATCCATAATAACTTTACGTTTGTTATACGTACAAAATTACAAAAAGTTTCCGTACAACTGCTTTTTTCTAGTTTTCTTTTTGTTCCGACAAATTTTCAGCATCTTTAACTTCCATATTTTCGCGCATGGCTTTGAAATATGCCGCTCTGCTTAAAGGTTCATACTCTTCCGTTTCGCCTAGCAATACTAAACTATCGTTGTCTGCTTTTCTAAAACTAAAATGTGCCAAATTTCCTGTTCGAGTGCAAACGGCGTGCACTTTTGTAACATATTCAGCAGTTGCCATCAGTGCGGGCATAGGTCCAAACGGATTTCCTTTAAAATCCATATCCAACCCAGCTACAATAACCCGTATTCCAGAATTGGCTAAATCATTACAAATTTTTACAATTTCATCATCAAAAAACTGTGCTTCATCTATTCCAACTACATCACACCCTTGAGCTAAAATAGCAATATTGGCTGCAGCAGGAACAGGCGTTGAACGTATTTCGTTTTTATTATGTGAAACCACCATTTCTTCATCATATCGGGTGTCGATGGCGGGTTTAAAAATTTCCACTTTTTGTTTGGCAAATTGTGCTCTTTTCAGTCTTCTGATAAGTTCTTCTGTCTTTCCAGAGAACATCGAACCGCAGATTACTTCAATCCAAC
>Ga0316611_1000397_pt1 | contig 15242 bp, 12 predicted proteins | sample MIS2016202_MG_FD_207675 | JGI IMG/M metagenome (GOLD analysis project Ga0316611, IMG submission 207675) | Microbial mat bacterial communities from Middle Island sinkhole, Lake Huron, Michigan, United States - MIS.2016.202 | ecosystem: Environmental > Aquatic > Freshwater > Lake > Sediment... | reverse complement strand
CCAACAAAAATGTAGAACGGAGCAAAGTTTTCAAGCAATGCAATAAAAAATGGATATCGAATTATTATTACAAGAAAAAATTAAAGAGGCAATAAAGGTGCTTTATGCAGCCGATGCTGATATCAGTCAAATAGGTTTGCAAAAAACACGTAAAGAATTTGAAGGCGACATTACTTTGGTATGTTTCACTTTGTTGAAAATATCGAAAAAATCTCCGGACGCAACCGCCAATGATATAGGTGAGTACCTAAAAAGCAACACCAAAGATGTAGTAGCCTACAATGTAGTGAAGGGTTTTCTGAACATTTCGCTTAGCGATTCGCTTTGGACTTCGGTTTTGAGCACGGCTTTTAGGGAAGAAAACTATGGAACTCAGCCCATAGACACTCAATCTGCTCCGGTATTGATAGAATATTCGTCACCAAATACCAACAAACCGTTGCATTTGGGACATATTCGCAACAATTTTTTGGGATTTTCTTTGGCAGAAATATTGAAAGCATCTGGCAAGAAAGTAATCAAAGTAAATCTTGTAAACGATAGAGGCATACACATTTGCAAATCGATGATAGCTTGGATACGTTGGGGCAACGGAGAAACACCGGAATCCTCCGGTTTGAAAGGCGACCACTTAGCGGGAAAATATTATGTGCTTTTTGATAAAAAATACAAGGAAGAAATAGAAGAACTCAAAGCTGCCGGACAAGACGAAAAATCTGCCGCAAAAAATGCTCCGCTATTGATATCTGCACAAGAACTGCTACAACACTGGGAATCGGGTGACAAAGAAGTAATAGATTTGTGGAAAAAAATGAACGGATGGGTCTATGATGGTTTTAACCTAACCTACAAAAAAATGGGGGTTGATTTCGACAGAATGTATTATGAATCAGAAACATACCTGCTTGGAAAATCAAACGTAATGGAAGGTCTGGAGAAAAACATACTGATTAAGGAAAACGACAACTCCATTTGGATAGATTTGACCCCCGAAGGATTGGACAAAAAAATATTGTTGCGTTCAGATGGCACTTCTGTATATATGACTCAAGACATAGGCACTGCCATACAAAGACATGAAGAATACAAGTTTGAAAAACTAATCTATGTAGTTGGTAATGAGCAAGATTATCATTTCAAAGTGTTAAAACTTGTATTAAAAAAATTAGGTTATGCGTGGTCTGATGCTTTGTATCACTTCAGCTATGGAATGGTGGATTTGCCTTCCGGAAAAATGAAATCAAGAGAAGGAACGGTGGTAGATGCCGATGATTTGATAGATGAAATGATAAATACCGCAAAAGAAACTTCTCAACAGTTGGGAAAATTGGAAGGATTGAGCGCAGAGGAATTGCAAAAAACGTATGAAACCATAGCGTTGGGAGCTTTGAAATACTATATACTCAAAGTTGACCCTGTAAAACGAATGTTGTATGACCCCAAAGAATCTATAGATTTGAACGGAAATACAGGTCCGTTTATACAATATACCTATGCAAGGATTCAATCCGTTTTGAGAAAAGCTAAAGAACAAATAATTGACGTAAAACAAGAAATTCCGAACTTAGATGTTTATCATGCAAAGGAAAAAGAATTGATGAAATTGGTGAACGAATTTCCGTTGATTGTAATGGAAGCAGCCAAAAACCTAAGTCCCGCACTGATTGCAAACTACACCTTTGATTTGGCAAAGGAGTACAATCAGTTTTATCACGATTGTACTATTTTGAAAGAAGAAAATACAAATATAAGGCTTTATCGTTTGCAATTGTCTGAAGTTGTAGGCAATATCATACGTAGGGCAATGAAATTGTTGGGAATAAATGTTCCCGAAAAAATGTAAAAAAAATCAAAAACTAAATATTTATCAACATGTTTGAAAATCTGCAAGACAAATTAGAACGTGCCTTTAAAGTACTGAAGGGCGAGGGAAAAATTACTGAAATAAATGTTGCAGAAACCCTCAAAGAAATCCGCCGTGCCCTGTTAGATGCCGACGTTAACTACAAAATTGCCAAAACTTTTACCGAACAAGTAAAAGAAAAAGCGTTGGGACTCAATGTAATCAAGGCTGTGAAACCGGGTGAAATGCTGGTAAAAATCGTTTATGATGAGTTGATTGCGCTCATGGGAGGCAAAAACGAAGAAATAAACTTGAAAGGAAATCCGGCTATTGTATTGATGTCCGGTTTGCAAGGTTCGGGAAAAACGACCATGTCCGGAAAGTTAGCAAATTTTCTGAAACAAAAGAAAGGAAAAAGTCCGTTGTTGGTAGCCTGCGACGTTTATCGTCCTGCTGCTCGCGAACAATTGAAAGTTTTGGGTAGTCAAATTAATGTGCAAGTGTATTCGGAAGACGAAAATAAAAATCCGATGCAAATAGCACAAAACGCTGTGAAACATGCAAAACTACATGGTTTTGACACAGTGATAGTGGATACGGCCGGACGTTTGGCAATAGACGAAGAAATGATGAAGGAAATTGCCAACTTGAAATCTACGTTGAACCCACACGAAATTTTGTTTGTAGTTGATGCCATGACCGGACAAGACGCTGTAAACACAGCCAGAGAATTTAACGAAAGATTGAATTTTGATGGAGTAGTGTTGTCCAAAATGGATGGAGATACCAGAGGTGGTGCTGCACTATCGATAAAAGCTGAGGTAAACAAACCCATAAAATTCATAGGTACGGGCGAAAAAATGGATGCTTTGGATATCTTTTATCCAGATCGGATAACTGAACGTATTTTGGGTATGGGCGATGTGAAAAAACTCGTGGAACTTGCTCAAGAACAATACGATGTAGAAGAGGCTCGTAAACTGCAAAAGAAAATAGCCAAAAACCAATTTAATTTCAACGACTTTTTGACCCAAATCAACCAAATCAAAAAAATGGGTAATCTAAAAGATTTGGCATCGATGATTCCGGGTTTGGGCAAAGTGATGAAAAACATAGACATAGACGACAAAGCTTTCAAAAGTATAGAAGCCATCATACAGTCGATGACTCCTGCAGAACGAGACAATCCTGAAATACTTTCGGGCAGCCGTAGAAAACGTGTAGCCAACGGCAGTGGTACCAATATACAACAAGTAAACCAACTCATCAAACAATTTGACGAAACTCGCAAAATGATGCGCATGATATCCAACGGAAAAAACATGGGACGAATGATGGGCAACATGCCATTTGGAAAGCAATAAAATAAACTAAATTGTAGAAAAACTCCCTGTAAATGAAATGATTACAGGGAGTTTTTTTGTTAATATAATCTAAAGAGTTCTTAGTTAAACTCTTTGGCGCAAGCTATAGATGCTATGGTACCGTCTGCTACGGCGGTAGTGATTTGTCTGTATTTTTTGCTGATAACGTCTCCCACAGCATATACACCAGCTATACTGGTACGCATTTCGTCATCGGTTTTTATGTATCCCCAACTGTCTTTTTGAAGTTCTTGTTCAAATACATCTAAATTGGGTTTCATACCTATGAAAACAAACAATCCATCGGATTCTAGTTCTACGATTTCCTTTGTTTTCAGATTTTGAGTTTTTACCACCATTTTGTCGCCGTTTCGTAGTATTTCTCTGGGTTCATGTTCGAAACGTATAGAAATTTTAGGATTAGCAAAACATTTTTCTTGTGCTTCTTTATTGGCAGTCAATTTGTCAAATTGATGAATTATGGTAATTTTAGAAGCAAATTTCGAAATAAATTCAGATTCTTCAACAGCAGAGTTGCCCCCACCGATGATGATAACCTCTTTGTTTTCCATATATTTGGCATCGCAAGTAGCACAATACGAAATTCCTTTTCCTTTGTATTCTTTTTCGCCGGGTATGCCTAGCGGTCTGGGCGATGCTCCGGTAGATATGATTATTTTTTTTGCATTTATGGTTTCGTACCCGTCCACCAACAGGGTTTTATTTACCAAATCTACATTCGTGATATCCACTGCGTTACGCATGGTTACACCAGCCTTTTTTGCTTGTTCGCTCATGTAGTGCGAAAGCATATAACCATTGATAGGCTCAGGAAAACCAGGATAGTTAGATACTTTGTGTGTAGTGGAAACTTGTCCTCCCGGCAATGCAATGTCCACCAAAATCGTATTCAACTTGGCTTGTGCCAAATAGATACCCGCAGCCAAACCTCCGGGACCGCCTCCAATTATCAACACATCACAGTCAGTGGACACCGGTTTTATTTTTTCTTGAATAGCTTTTACTTTGTCAGGTGATAGTAATGAATTCAAGTTTTTCACCACATCCGATCGTTTGATACCTCCGGCAAGGGTACTTCCAATTTGTTTTCCACCTTTGAAAAAAATGATGGTAGGAGAGCTGGATACTCCTAATTTTTGTGCTAATTCACGATTGTTTTGACGGTAAACTTTTACAAACGCCACAGATTCTCCATACAATTCTGCAAGAGAATCAAATTTCGGAGCCAGCGCTTCGCATGGTGCACATTCGGTTGAGTAGAAATCGACAGCAACAATTTCATTTTCTTTGATAGTTGCTTCAAATTCTGTTGTTGATACATCTTTCATCGTTAAAAAGTTTTGTAAAACATTAATCAAAGTACAAATTTATTCCCATTTCCAATAATTCTTTTACAGGTCTGCAATCAGGTGTATGCAAATGCCCGTTTTTATTTTTGGCCACCGATCCGCAACCGCCGCCACAAGCGAGTTGTACAGCACAGTTTTTACATTCTTCAATGCTCAAAACATCTCGTTGTTCCCATAGCTCAACTTTCTCATTGTCAATAGATTCAGTAGGATAAAATGTTCCCAATTCTTCACCCGATTTGCCTACCGTTGCCGTGCAACTGTAAATATTGCCTGTGTAGTCAAATGCCCATTCTGTCTTTCCTCCCGGACATGAATCGAACAAAGGCGAAGGCAACTCTCCGTTTTCTGACAAAAATTTGGCTATACTATATGCCGGTTTGTGAAATTCCAAAATTTCAGGATTCAATTTAATTTGATTGAAAATAGTTTCGTAAAGCGAAATTCGTGAAAACAATCTATCGGATTGCTCTTGACAGTGGTGTAATTCGTAGTTGCGTCCCAGTTGAGTTTTGAAATATTCGGATTTTGTCCAGCCTTTTTCTATGGCAAATTTGGCAAGTTCCGGCAAATCTTCTATATTTTCTTTGTCAACAACCATTCGTAAGTTCACATTCAAATTATTCTTCAAACATAAATCTACACCATCTGTGATTTTATCAAATGTTTCCTTCCCTCCTTTTAAGTATCGTCTTTTGTTGTGTATAGAAGCCGTACCATCGATAGTTACCTGAATTTCTCGTACAGGAGCGCTTGCCAATATTGGAACATATTGAGCAAGAGTATAACCATTGGTTACAAAAGCCAAATCAATTTTGAATTCCTTACATTTGTTGATAAAATACTCTATATGTTCTCGTTGCTTTGGAGTGTCCAAGAGAGGCTCACCGCCAAAAATGGTGATATATTTTCTTCTATTTGCAAAATGTTTCTTTACATAAGCAAAAAAGGCATCAATTATTTCATTGTTAAGTTCTTTTTTAGTAGGATTGTATTCATCTTGATAACAATAAGTACACGCAAAATTGCAAGAATAAGTGGGCACAAAAAAAAGTTGTACTTCATCTTGTTCTCTTTCCGAAACAAATTTCAGATATGCATTTTTGTACACTTTTTTTTCTTCTGCTTCATTTACCACATATCCTTTAGCTATATAGTCTGTATGTTCGAGTCTTTGATGTTTCTCAAAAGAAGCAGCTTCCTCCGGTTCAAGTATGTCTGCACTACCAGACAATAAGTTGATAATGAAATAATTATCAGAATCTTTAATCTTTGAAAAAATATTGTATTTCGAAAATGTATTCATGTATTTTGGTTTAAAATATACAAAAAAAGTAATGTATCTCGGCATGAGAATACATTACTTTTCAATCGCAACTTAGTCGTGACAACCAGCTACGTTTTTAGAAATTTTTGCACAACACTGGGCAACTTTCTGTTTTTTGTTTGCTTTGGGTTTTACTAACGATTTCATAACAAAATTGATTTTAAGGGTTTGTATTAAAAATTAGTTGCAACAGCAACATGATTTTGCTTTTTTTGTACCCAGTATTGTGAAACTGCTTACTTCAATTTCACCTTTTGAGTAGGGTTTGCTTTCCTCCAAAATATTGAGCGTAACAAAACCTGCTACGTTGAGTTGTTGCCAATATTCTTGTTTGGTAACTGCTCCACCCCAACATTCTGCTATTGCATCTACATCGTTAGCATATTTTTCGGGTACAGGTACAGAACTGTATATATCGCTTACTACAAATTTGCCACCGGGTTTCAAAATGCGATGCACCTCCTGCCACAGTTTCAATTTGTCTTTTACATGGTTGATTACACAATTAGAAATAACCCAATCGATGGAATCATCGGGTAGGGGGATGATAGGCAACTCTGCCAACAAAAAATCTACGTTGGTTATTTCCAATTTTGAGGCTTCTTTTTTTGCTTTGTCAATCATACCTTGGGCTATGTCTATGCCATAGATAAAACCATGTTCACCTACTTTTTCTGCCAATTTTAGGGCTTCGATACCTCTTCCACTTCCCAAATCTACTACTTTATCGCCCAACTGTACTTCGGCAAACTCGGAAGATCCTCCACAAGACAAGCAACAATCCGATTCTGCCAAATTGCTATACCGATTGTCTATTGTTTTTATTTCCAATTGCATAATGAATAGTTTTTTATTATTTTAACATATCTAGTTTTATAGATATGTTGCTGCAATATTACAAATATAAATTATAATATAAAAACATTTTCGTAAAAATAACAATTTTTTCACTTAATAAATTGCGATAAAAAAGCAAAAGGAATGTAATTAATTGATAAAATGATATTTACCCCACTGCAGTTTTATAAACCATCAAACATCTATTTCTTGCAAAATTATGTTCTACTATAGGTTTCGGATAGTCAAAAGTATTCAATTCAGGAATCCATTTCTTTACATACTCGCCATTTTTATCAAATTTCTCCATTTGAGTTTGAGGATTGAATATTCTGAAATAAGGTGCTGCATCGCAACCCGTACCTGCAGCCCATTGCCAATTTCCGTTGTTAGAAGCCAATTCAAAATCAAGCAATTTTTGGGCAAAATGTGCTTCTCCCCATCTCCAATCTATCAACAAATGTTTGCAAAGAAAACTTGCAACTACCATGCGTACACGGTTGTGCATGTGTCCGGTTGTGTTTAGCTCACGCATACCTGCATCTACGAGAGGATATCCGGTTGCTCCATTGCACCATGATTCAAATTCTTTTTCATTGTTTCGCCATTTTATCATATCGTATTTAGGACGAAACGATTGGGTAACAACATGCGGAAAATGATAGAGTATCGTTGTGAAAAATTCTCTCCAAATCAATTCGTTGATATAAGTTTCGTTGATATCTATAGTCGCAGCAATCAATCGGCGAATACTTATTGTACCAAACCGCAAATGTAGCCCTGCAAAACTAGTAGCATTCAGTGCTGGAAAATCTCGTTCTTCCTGATATTTTTGCAGATAATTTGTTTCGATTTTTAAAACAGGAAATTGAATCTGAGTATGCGTAAAATGTATATCTGAAATCGAAATATTTGGAAATGGATTTACTTTTACAAAATTATGGGCATTGATTTGATAATCTACAATATCTTTTTCTTTTAAAAAGTTAGATTTCCACTTTTTCATGAAGTGGGTGTAAACTGTATAAGGTTTATTTTCAGGAGATTTTACCTGCGAAGGGTGAAAAATAAGATGGTCTGTGTAGGTTTGGAAAGGAATCTTTTTTTGTGATAAAAAATTGGTTATCGATTTATCTCTTTCTAATGCGTAGGGTTCAAAATCAGAATTGAAATATACGTTTTTTACATTCAAATACTTATCAATTTCATGCCAAATATCAAGAGGTTTTCCATAACCAACCAAAAGACTACTACCGAATTTCTCCAATTGTATTTTTAATAAATCCAGTTGGTCAAAAATAAATGAAACTCTTTCGTCTGATGGAGTGGCTAGCTTGTCAAGTATTTCTGTATCAAAGATAAACAAAACCAAAACATTGTCATGCCTTTGGGTTGCATGGTGTAACGCCATGTTGTCCGACAATCTCAAATCCCTTCGCAACCAACAAATAGTAACTTGGTTTTGATTGAAGATTTGAGACAATGGGAAAAAAAACATTATTTTTTCAAAGCATTCGCACCTCCAACGATTTCGAGGATTTCGTTGGTGATAGAAGCCTGTCTGGCTTTATTGTAGTTGATTCTCAAGTCTTTGAGCAACTGTCTAGCGTTGTCAGTCGCCTTGTGCATTGCAGTCATTCTAGCACCGTGTTCCGAGGCAACAGAATCCAACAAAGCTTTGTAAACCATTATTTTCAAAGATTTTGGTATCAAAACCTCTACAACATATTCTTTCGACGGTTCAATCAAATAATCACGATTAAAATGATGTTCACCATCATTGGCAACTTCAATCGGTAAAAATTGTTCTTCTGTAACAATTTGCACACCGGCATTTTTAAATTGATTGTAAACCAAAAAGATTCTATCGTATATTTTCTCAGTAAAATTGTCCATCAATTGATCGGCAACTGTTACCACATTTTCAAATGATAGTTTTTCAAATACTTGTCCGTATTGTTGTACAACTTTAACCTTTCTACTTTTGAACAAATCAGCAGCTTTTTTCCCAATAGCAGCAAACTCAACTCGTCCGTTTGCTAATTGCTCCGGAAAATCCCTTTCTGCCATCATCAAACATCGTTTTACGATGTTGGTGTTGAACGCACCACACAATCCTCTGTTAGATGTAATAGCAACATAAAGAATTTTCTTGGGTTCTCTTACTTGCGCAAACACATTGTCTTCAGTTGCATCTATACTCGCACTAATATCAGACAACAATTCATGAAGTTTGTTTGAATAAGGACGAATCTGTTGAATCGCTTCCTGTGCTCGTCTGAGTTTAGCGGCAGATACCATTTTCATAGCACTCGTAATCTGAGATGTAGAAACAACGGAGGCAATTCTTGTTCTAATTTCCTTTAATCCAGCCATAATCGTTTTTGTTCAACTTAGAAAATATATATAAATAGAAATAAAAAACTTTCCAAAATCCATTTCAAATTTTGGAAAGTTAATAATGTTTATCTCGCAAATCTACCGACTATTTTTTGGGCAGCTGTAGATAGAACCTTACCAATTTGCTCGTTGATAACTCCACTTGCAAGTGATGCCATTTCATCTTTGTGATTGGTATTCATATAATCCAAAAATTCCTTTTCGAATTCTCGTATTTTGTTGATGGGGACATCTCTCAATAGTCCATTTGTTCCACAATATAGAATCGCCACTTGTTTATCTACAGACATAGATTCGTGTAACCCTTGTTTCATGATTTCTACGTTTCGTTGACCTTTGCCCAAAACTGACAATGTAGCCGCATCTAAGTCTGCTCCAAATTTTGCAAATGCTTCAAGGTTGCGGTATTGTGCTTGATCCAAACGCAAAGAACCTGCTACACTTTTCATTGATTTTATTTGAGCACTACCACCTACGCGAGATACCGAAATTCCTACGTTGATAGCCGGACGGATACCAGAGTTGAACAAATTTCCTTCAAGAAAAATCTGACCGTCTGTAATTGAAATAACGTTTGTGGGAATATATGCAGATACGTCACCTTCTTTGGTTTCAATGATTGGCAACGCAGTCAACGAACCACCACCTTTTATCATGTGTTTGATAGATGCAGGGATATCGTTCATATTCTGTGCTATTTCATCGGAGTTGATAACCTTTGCAGCACGTTCCAAAAGGCGGCTATGCAGATAGAATACGTCTCCAGGATAGGCTTCACGTCCTGGTGGGCGACGCAACAACAACGAAACTTCACGATACGATACCGCTTGTTTCGACAAGTCATCGTAAACAATCAAAGCTGCACGACCGGTATCGCGGAAAAACTCGCCAATAGCACAACCTGCCATAGGTGCATAAAATTGTAAAGCGGCTGGATCAGAAGCTGTAGAAGATACAACTACCGTATATTGCAATGCTCCATACTCCTCAAGTGTACGAACTATATGGGCAACAGTCGAGCCTTTTTGACCGATAGCTACATAAATACAATACACAGGTTTGCCTTTGTCGTAAAATTCTTTTTGGTTGAGAATTGTATCAATAGCGATGGACGTTTTCCCGGTTTGGCGGTCACCGATAATCAACTCACGTTGACCACGTCCAATAGGAATCATCGCATCGATAGCCTTGATTCCGGTTTGCAATGGCTCTTTTACCGGTTGTCTAAAAATTACCCCGGGAGCTTTTCTTTCCATAGGCATTTCGTACAAATCTCCGGTGATGGGACCTTTGCCATCTATAGGTTCGCCCAAAGTGTTGATTACACGACCCAACAGACCTTCGCCGACCATGATAGATGTAATCTTACGTGTACGTTTTACGATAGAGCCTTCTCTTACTTTTTCGGAAGGACCGAGCAAAACTGCTCCCACATTATCCTCTTCCAAGTTGAGAACTATACCTTTCATACCATTCTCAAATTCTATCATTTCGTTGGATTGCACGTTGGCTAGACCGTATATACGGGCAATACCGTCACCAACCTGAATCACAGTACCTACTTCTTCGAACTCGGTAGGTGTGTTAAAACTTTCCAGTTGTTTTTTTAGGATTTCCGATACCTCGGCCGGTTTTATTCCAATCATAGTATATTGCGAATTACATTATTATAAAACGAAATCAGATTTCAAATTTTTTCAGATAAGCTGCATCATTGAGCGTATGTTTCAATTTATTGAGTGATGATGCTACACTTGTATCTAGTTGGAAGTCATCTATTCTAAGCACAAAACCACCAATAAGGTCTTCGTCTATTTTCTTGGTGAGTTCTACTTTGGTTTTGAATTTTTGACTGATCATATTTACGATTTTATTCTCCAAATCTATGTTTAATTCTGTGGCAGAAGTCATGATTACGGAGGTGATTCCTTTGGCTTTTTTATAAATATCCAAATAATTTCTTGTCATGTCCGACAAACACATTTCTCGGCGATTGGAAATTAGCATTGTTAAAAAATTGATGGTCAAAGGATTCAAATCTTTGGCAAACAATTCTTTTACGATAGATAATTTTTGAGAGGGTTTTACAACCGGACTATGCAGCAACAAAGAAAACGCAGGTACTAGATTGCAGGCTTGATACAAATACATCATATCATCTCGCAAAGTATCCTCCAATTTTTTCTCCTGAGATACTGCAAATATTGCTTTTGCGTATCGTACTGCTATAAGACTTTGATTCATTGATGAATAGAATTACAAATTAGCTATTAATTGACACTCATCTCTTTGAGCAAAGTATCCACATACTCTACCTGTTGAGGGTTGCCGGACAACTGCTTTTTGATAACTTTCTCAGCTATTTGTAGAGAGTAGGCAGCTATTTGATTGCGAATGTCTGAGAGAGCGGCTTTTTTTTCATTTTCTATGATGATTTTTGCTTCATCCATCATTTTTTTCTGATCCAAAACGGATTGCTCTTTGGCTTGTGCTATAAATTTGTCGGCTGTATCTTTTGCTTCACGCAATAGTTTTTCTCGATCTTTTTTAGCTTCATCCATCAACTTTTTGTTTTCATCTTTGATTTGCTCTGATTCTTCCTTCGCTATTCTAGCTTGATTGAGGGCTGTTTCAATCTTGTTTTCACGCTCTTTGAGCATACTAAGAATTGGTCGCCAAGCAAACTTCTTGAGAATGACCAAAATAATCGTGAAGGACAATAACATCCAAAACAATAAACCTATACCGGGCGTTACTAATGACATATTATGCTGTATTTATATGTTTTGTTTTTTGTTTTAAAAAAATCCCGCACCGTTAACCATCTGTCTAGGTACGGGATAAAGTCTAAATGGCTTGTTATTAGATAAACAAAATCAAAAGACAAACAACGATTGCGAAAAACGCAGCACCTTCGATAAGTGCAGCCGCAACAATCATATTAGAGCGGACATCTCCTACTGCTTCGGGTTGACGTGCTATGGCTTCCATAGCCTTGCCGCCGATTTGTCCGATACCGATACCGGCGCCAACAGCCGCAATACCTGCGCCTATACCTGCACCCATTTTTGCAATTGCCGTGTTTGCAACCGCTTGTAACAAAATTGCTAATGTCAACATAATACTCAGTTATTTAGGTTATTAAACAATGGATTACTTACAACTTGTCGGATTTGCACCGACTTTTCTACTTGGCATTTGTATGCCTATTTTTAATGGTGTTTTGTTTCATGATGCTCCTCGACAGCCATACCGAAATACAAAGCTGAAAGTAGTGTAAACACAAACGCTTGTACAAAAGCAACCAAGATTTCCAACATTCCCATAAACACGGTAAAGGCGATTGACAATATAGAAATACCTAAACCGGCTGCTATATGTTTTGCACCAAAAATAAATATCAAACTGAAAAATCCTAACATTATCATGTGACCTGCTGATATGTTGGCAAACAGACGAACCATCAATACAAAGGGTTTGGTGAGTACTCCTACAAATTCGATGATAGGCATCAATGGAATTGGTAATTTGAGCCACCAAGGTACACCAGGGGTGTTGATGATATGAATCCAATAATTTTTGTTGGCATTGATGGTTGTTATTACAAATGTAAACAACGCTAATACCATAGTTACTGCTATATTTCCCGTTAAGTTCGCTCCACCGGGAAAGATGGGGATTAATCCCAATAAATTGTTGAAAAATATAAAGAAGAATGCAGTGAGTAAATAGGGCATAAATTTCTCATACTTTTTTGCTCCAATAGAAGCTTTGGCTATATCATCTCTTACAAAAAGAATTATTATTTCCATTCCATTTTGCAAACCTGTTGGGGCACTGTCTTTGTGTTTTCTGTATTTTTTTGCTATTCCAACAAATATTATTACCAGCAAAATTCCTGAAAAAAGCAATGTAAATACATTTTTTGTTATGGATATATCGAAAGGTAAAACTTCTGATTTGTCGGGAAGGGTTTCTACTATTTTTCCTGCATGTTCTCCGGAGTGCGATAAATGGAATCCATTGTAAGAATTTCCATGAGCTACACGACTACTGCTAAAAATATTGAGTCCTGAGTGTTTGCTAAATACAATAACTGGTAGCGGTATAGCTATGTGGTGATTGTCTATAGAAACTATATGCCAACCATAACTATCTCCAATGTGATCGAGTATAAATGTACCGGGTTTGAATGCTTCAGTTTTGGCTGTATGGGACGTATCCGATTCTGTTGGACTTGCAGATGCGCTTGAAAACATCGGTGCAAAGCTCAACAATACACACATAATCAATACTTTACATAAACTTAGAGAATCTTTACATATCATAATTCAATGTTTTTTTGACTTTTGCAAATGTATATAAAAAAAACAGTATTCAACAAAATATTTCGTAAAAAAAAATTAATAATTATTACAACTCCTTAATTGTCACTTTTTTATAAATCGAAAAATATGTTCATCTGTTTTTGTAACCAACCTCAAAAGGTAATTACCAGGTACAAGTTTTTCTATTTTTAGCGAAAAAGAAGTATTGAATCCTGTGGGCGAAAATGTTTGCACACTTTTTCCGTGGGTGTCTAATATTTCTATTTTTGAAAATTTTATCATCTTTGAGGTATTCACATTGATAAATTCATCTCCCGGATTGGGACTAATGCTTATCGTATCTGTATCTTTGGTAACAGAGTAATTGTAAATTTTTGGATTGGACGTAATAATCCATTTTTGGGGGTCAAATACCACAGCTTCCACCACAAAATTCAACGGTAATTCAAAGGTTTCTCCTGGTTTTGTCAAATTCAACCGTATCATGGTGTCTTTATTATTACCCGCAATTTTTATGGGCAAGTGCATCTCATAAAAATCTACAGATTGATGCGATGGTTGTTGTTTTACAGATATTTTAATCTTATTGTCTTTGGTTTGAGCCCAATAGATTTCAAACTTTGGAAAACCTTCGCCGTATATCCAGTCTTTAAAAAACTCAGACAGATTTCGTCCTGATGTTTTCTCGAAATGGTGCATAATATCTTGTGTTGTTGCATATCCATAAGCATGTTTGGGATCGTTGAGAAAGTTGCGAATTGCTCCAAAAAATGCAGAATCTCCTATTTCCCATCGCAATGTGTGAAGTACAACGCCTCCTTTGGAATACGATAGCCGTCCATCAAAAATTCGCCAAATGTCGGTGGTATCGGGTACGAAAACTGAACCTCCATCTTGAGATGTTACATTCGAAATTTTGCCCTCCAACCAATCGAAGAAACTGCCATTGACCAAGTTGTGTTCATGTGCCAACCCTTCTACATAAGTAGCAAATCCTTCGTTAATCCATATTTCTTGAAAATTTGTGCAAGTTACATAGTTTCCGAACCATTGATGCGAAAGTTCATGTGCCATCAATCCCGGATCGAAGTTCACCATAAATGACATGGTTTGGTGCTCCATACCTCCTCCCCAGCCAAATTGTGCGTGACCATATTTCTCTTTGCGAAATGGATAATCGATAAACAAGCGATTGTATAAATCTATGATTGGCAATACTTTGGGGGTAGATTCTTTGGCATAATCATATCCTTCGGGATAGACATAGTTGAGTACCATCATTGAATCTTTGTCCCCGTATTTCAAATAATCGCTATAGTCCACATAATTGGTTACTGCCAAACAAATCAGATAACTTGTTATCGGATAACGATGCTTCCAATGTACTTCGTTGTTGTTGCCTACTTTTTTTTCATACACTTTCATTCCATTGCTTACTCCTCTGTTTGGACTTGGAGAAACTATCACTACATCAAGCGAATCCACCTTATCTCGTCCTCCCATTTTGCAAGGCCACCAATCTCTCGCTCCAAATGGTTCGCTCAACGTCCAAATCACCGGAACATCATTGTGTTTGGAATGTATAAACGACCCGAATCCTACCATAGAGTTTTCCGGTTCTCCTTCATATTCTACTGTTATAGAATCAATTATGCCTTTTTTTATCGTTGTCGGTAGCGAAATACTCAACAACAAGCCTTGATGATTGGATTTAAGAGATTGTCCTTTGTAAACAATTTTATTCACCTTCAACCCAGTTCCCATGTCAAAAAC
>Ga0316611_1000396_pt1 | contig 15320 bp, 11 predicted proteins | sample MIS2016202_MG_FD_207675 | JGI IMG/M metagenome (GOLD analysis project Ga0316611, IMG submission 207675) | Microbial mat bacterial communities from Middle Island sinkhole, Lake Huron, Michigan, United States - MIS.2016.202 | ecosystem: Environmental > Aquatic > Freshwater > Lake > Sediment... | reverse complement strand
CCAGTCTGCCTGGTCGTCCTCTCAGACCAGGGACCCGTCAAAGGCTTGGTAGGCCGTTACCCTACCAACTACCGTGATGGGGCGCAGGCTCCTCCTAGGGCGCTTGGAAGCTTTCTTTGCACTATAACGTGCAAACGTATGCGGGATTAGCGCACCTTTCGGCGCGTTATCCCCCACCCCAGGGCAGATAACCCACGTGTTCCTCAGCCGTGCGCCACTGATAGCCCGAAAGCTACCCGTGCGACTTGCATGCATTAAGCACACCGCCAGCGTTCGTCCTGAGCCAGGATCAAACTCTGCATTTTATTGACGAATGCTATTGACATTTTACTGTCAACACTATAGAACCCACTAGCACATTCTCTAGATTGTTAAGGTTCAAAATAAATAAACTAGTACCAAAGCTAGTTTGGCCCTAGTCCTATCAGAAAATAGTTTTTGTGATTTACTCTTGCGAATGAAATCTTTTTTGTTTTCTCTGACGTTAGCGATTATAGCACGCGCTCTGGCGTTTGTCAATAGGTTTTTCAGCGATTTTTTGACCAATTTTCATTTTCTTGAGTCAGAAAGCTATTGAAAACCACAAAAAGCAATTAGGTTTATCGCTAATTTTTGCTGATTTAGACTTATGCCAGCAACCACCGCAGCAAAGGAATCTTGCTGGTTTGAATGCGTTGCTTATCTTCAAGCTCAAGTCCCCCAAAGAGACGCAAAGCCAAGCCAAAAGTCAACGCGCCAAGGGCTGCTATCAACAATAGCCAACCCGCAGCCCCAAGTCGCGCCATTAAAGTTTCGCCGATCTGGTCAAGCCCTAAAACCGCTTTGGCAACTATAACCACTAAAGTCATCAAAACTGTGGCTCCCGCAACGCGCCCCAAAAAGGCCCACGAATAGCGGAGCGGAAAGATGCGCTGGGCCAAAAATGCCGCTGTCAAGCCCATCAGAACGCGCCCGCCCCCGACGGCTAAAGCTGCTCCCACCAAGCCATACCGCGAAGCAGCCCAAATCAAAAGGGGCAAAATCAGTAAAGTTATCGCCCTTGAAAGGAAAAGAGCGCGATATTGTTCATAAACCTGCAAAACAATTTGGGCACTACTTAAAAAAGACTCTAGGAAAAGGCACGGAATCAGCAGATAAATGATGATAGTTGCTTCAGCATAATGAGGATATTGCACTAAAATCAATTCATGAGCCAAAAGAGCTAAACCAACTCCGCCAGGAATGAGAATCAATGCCAAAATCCGCCCAACAGCAGCGTAAGCCTGTGGAAGTTGCCCATCTCCCCCACGCACGCGAGTGAAAAGGGGTACTTGCACGCCTACTAACGGCGTGTAAAGAAGCGCTAAAGCTTGTTGAACTAAAGCTGTCCCTACACTATAAAGCGCGACATCCGCGAGGTTTTTCAGCAGAAAGACAGCGAAAAACCAACTCAAAAAGTAATCGCTGAGATTTAAGACGTTTGACGCGCCAGCATAGACCAGAAATCTGCGCCAAAGCTGAGGTGACACTTTTTGAGGATTTTCAGTTGAGAGAGAAAGAGCAGATTTCGGTAAGGAATCTTTCTCAATTAAGCCTATAATAACTTGCCAGCTTGCCAAAATTACACTTAATACAGGTGTAAGCACCATCGCCCCTAAAACGCCCCCAACGCCTTTGCCTGCTAAAACCAAAATTGCGGTCAATGCTGGCTGTAAAACGCTTCCAATCAAGCCAATCAGATTCCAGGCTCGCTGGCGAAAGTAACTTATCAGATAAGCCATTAAGCCATCATAGAAACTTCCTAGAATCACTAAGATTAAAACTGTGCCTATCAGATAGGGCAACAAGTTTAGAATATCATTCTGGAGCAATTGACGAGCATTGGCATCAAATCGCTCTGGCAGACTTTGAACGCGGTCACTAAGATAAGTAGTGAAAGAGCGAGAGAAAAGGAGGAAAATAAAGGTAAAAAACAAAAGCAACACCGTCTTTACCACGAAAACAATGAGCATAAAGTGCTTAACCCCAGCTTTGCCTTGCTCTTGTTCCAATTCGGGAATGAAGCGCGGCAAAGCCCGATCTATCCCCAGATCGACCCAAATCCCCAAACTCGCCGCCGCCGATTTGACCAAGCGTAAAAGCCCTATTTGCGGCAAAGTCAAAACATTCAGTAAAATGATGTTTGCAATTAACTCAACGATGGTTTTAAGTGGTGAAAGAAACGTATTCCAGACTAAAGCTCGTGAAACTTGATGCGTCAAACTACTTTTCTTGCTTTTAAGCGTCATTTTGCTTCTTTCACGAGAGCTAATCGCCAAGTTCCTTGCCAAATTGTTCGATAAATTTTGTAGCTCAAAAGAGAAATTTTCCTCTCAGTAAATAACTTTCGCCAGCGTTGCTTTTTTCCTATCTCGCCGCGTGCAACTCGTCTTTCGTCGAGATCATAGAGCGTAAAACCAAACTCATTGATCATTTCTTGGAGTTTATTCCAGGTAAAATAGTGCATTTCAGAAAGTTTTTGCCGATCTTGGAAAGCACCTTGTTTTTGCCTTTTCAGTTGAGCAACAAGCATTTCAGCCCAAAAACGGGGCATCCAATTGACCAAAGGCAAATGATAGTGCGGATCCCGAAAGGCAAAACGATTGATAGCAGTCAGCACTAAAACCCCGTCAGGACGCAGAACTCGCGCCAATTCTGTCAAAAGTTTTTTCGGCGCTTGGGCATGTTCCAAGACATCCCAGCACGTCACCGCGTCAAAATGGGCCGAAGGCAAAGGCAAATTCTCGCCCGCCGCCACGCCTACTGGCAAGGTCAAATTATGCCGTTTGGCCCGCAAAGTCGTAATTGCTGCATAAGCAGGATTGTAATCCAAAGCCACAACTTCCGCGCCAGCCAGCCTCGCCGCCACCGCAAAACCGCCCATCCCACAGCCCACATCCAGCAGGCGCAAGCCAGAAAATTGGTCAACCGCCTGATCTTTTGCCTGATCTTTCTTCCTCAAATGCAGACTTTCTTGCAAAAGGGCAATTGCCTCTTCCTGATATTCTTCCTGATAGAGCCGCTTCATTCGCCAGGTCTCAAAATCAGGTCGCCAACGCATGTGCGCCAACCAAGAGTCAATCTGCGCGGCAAGTTCGCGCTCCGGAGCCGAAAAAGGATTTTTTATCATAGATTTAGGATTGTACCAGAAAAATGAGAATGCAAAGCGATAAGCATTTTGGGGTATAATTGCTAGTTACTTATGCCGAATTCTACGAAACAAACTGAGGAAACGCTTGCTGGGAAATAGCTTGTTAGGCATTTTTGTTCTACCGCTTTTGCTCTACCTACCAGGGCTGCTCCTGAGTTGGGCTAATTCTGCTTTTTTGCCTTCTGATAGCCTAGAACGGCATTACGAACGGGTTATCAGTAGTGCGCTCTTGAACGGCTGGCTGGCGTTGCTCCTTGCGGAAGTGGGCTTTTTTTCGCTCTGGCTACACCTTCTGATTCTGATGCTTCTTTGTGTTTTTCTATTCCTGAAAGGCAGAAAACAGCTACGAGAATGTCAAATCACAATTCAAAATAGGGGTGAAATACTAACTTTTGTGCTGATTGCGCTGATTGCGCTCATTCTGAACGCCCAACCTTTTGAAACGATTTTGGGCGCGAGAGATGCGGGCGTTTATGCCAATGCGGGCTTTGCAATTGCTCGGACTGGCAGTATTGTGCAATATGACCCTTTGATAGAAGAACTTGGGCAAGCCGCGCAGACAACTGAACGCGACACTGCCCAGCAAGCCTTATCTAATTTTCTTGGCGTGCAGCATCAAGAAAGATATATTGCGACGCGGTTGCGGGTTGCAGGTTTCCTCATAAACGCTGGAGATATTGCTCAAGGGCGCATTATTCCTCAACATTTTCATCTCTTTCCCGCCTGGATTGCGCTTTTGACGACAATTTTGAGATGGAAAGGTGGGCTTTTCGCGTCTGGGCTGCTAGGTTTTCTAGGGCTTTGGAGCGTGGGAATGCTAGGTCGCCGCTTGGCTGGTGGCTGGGTCGGCGGATTAGCAATGCTTCTCTTAGCTCTGAACAGTGTGCAAGTCTGGTTTAGTCGCTATTCAACCTCAGAAACTACGGCCCAATGGCTTATTTTCGCTGGTCTCTATTGTTTTACAAAACTAAATCAAACTCAAAATAGCTCTAAAAAGGCTCAAATTCTCTATGCAGCTTTAGCAGGAATTGCTTTTGGCCAACTTGCTCTAACGCGCATTGACTTTTTCTTAGGCATTGGGCCAGTTTTGGCCTATTTGCTTTATTCTTGGCTTAGTCATCGTTGGAAAGTCGAACAAACAACGTTATTGCTCTTTTTAAGTGAGATGTTGCTTCATGCGAGTTTGCATATCGTTTTTATCGCTCGATCTTACTTTTTTGATACAGCTTTCGCTCGGCTTCAAGATTTTGCCCTCACTTCTTACTTTGCAATGCCTTTTCTTACCCCGATTCTGCGCGAAGTCTATCATACCACTTCACGGAGTCCGCTTAAAGACCCGTTGAGAATCTGGCGCGAATTGATAGCTCTAAGTGGTTTTTTAACAGTAATTCTTCTACTTTGGCAACATTCAAAAATTGTTTATTCTTTTGAAAAACTGCTTCAGCGCTGGCAAAGCCATTTGAAGATGACAGCAGCAATTTCGCTAATCTTACTGGCAATTTATGGCTATTTCATTCGGCCAGGCATTCTTAATCTGAAAACAATCGCGGCAATGCCCCAATGTCTCTCAAATGAGCAAATCCAAAACCCAACAGATTCTTGTTTGGCTTTGCAAGGCTACATCGGTGCGCCAATTGCCCTTCCCACAATGCCGCCAGGTCGGGATTCTAAATATGCAATTCCCTTAGCGAATCTCGTGCGTGTCGGTTGGTATCTTTCTCCTTTAGGCATTCTCGCAGGGATTTTAGGCTTTGCGCTTTGGCTAAATCGAGGTTGGGGACGAGATTCTTGGCTTTTCTTTGTTGTCGGCTTTTTAGGGATTTTCTTCTATGTCCGTGATACTTATGGCACAAGCGATCAATCATATATCTATATTTTGAGACGCTTTGTACCTATTGCTTATCCTACTTTTAGTCTAGGTATAGCCTTTTTTCTGGTAAATCTTGCAAGAAAAACCAATTTAGGCAAGATCAGTGCAGCTATTCTGACCACTATTTTACTCATTTTCTTTGTTTGGACAGGCAAACCGATCTATCAACATAGTGAATATCGGGGTGCTATTGACCAAATTCAGCAATTTGCTGCTCAATTCAAAGAGCGTGATATACTACTTTTTCGTGGTGGTGCGCCAACTTACAATCAAGCGCGGGACATTCCCGATCTCGTCGTGACCCCTTTGCGCTTTATGTTTGGTCTCAATGCGTTTGCGGTGAAAAGTAAACAGCCTGGAGCTTATGCTGAAGCCTTAACCGCACAGCTAAGGCATTGGCAAGCTCAAAAGCGAACGGTTTACGTCGTTTTGGGCGCAAGTGGGGGTGATTTTGCTTTGGCAGGCTTGATTTTGCAGCCTGTTGGGAAGTTTGAGCTACGAGTCCCAGAATTTGAGCAACTTACCGACCAAAAACCACATAACGTTGCTGAATTAGCACTCTCTTTTACGATTTACCGTTTAGAAGCGGGAAAAGCTAGGGATATTGCAACTTTGCCTAATCCAATCACGATAACTGATTTTGCCGCTCAGGTAAACGGTTTCTATCACCCAGAGCAATCTTTAGAAAGCAAAGCTACTTATGCCTGGACAAATGGCGATGCAATCTTGCGTTTGCGCTGGCCCCAAGCGCAAGCATCAACTCAACTTGCCCTAACAGTCGCTGGAGGCTCGCGGCCAGCCCACTTGGGCCCTGCCCAGCTTTGCTTATCATTGCTGCCTGAAAATCAACCTTGGCCAGCGACAGGAGGCAAATTTACTTCGTTGGGCTGCATAACCTTAAAAAAGGAGGTAACAACCTATCAATTTCCCCTTTCACCTTTTCCGCATCTCTCGCAAGCCCCCACAAGCGCTCTTTTGCGCTTAGAAAGCCCAACTTGGGTTCCAGCTTTTGAGGATTCGCAACAACACGACAGGCGTTCACTTGGAGTACAATTCACCAAGCTAACTTTCATTTCGCCAGAATGAGGAATTTAAGCGCTTTCCAGTTAAGCTAGGAAGGCAAACTTGAGAAAGGAACAAAACCGATGGCTCGAAACACTTTTCGTTGGCAGATCTTTGCCTTAACATTGGTGGTAATGGGTGGGTTAAGTTTGATCACACCTTTACCTAGCAAAGCTCAGACCGATGAGCGTTGTTTTACTGAGACTAATCAATGTATTAAGGGACGATTTCGTGAGTTCTGGGAGCAGAATGGAAATATCCCCGTATTTGGTTTTCCAATTTCTGCTGCAAAAGTAGAAGTTGACCAAGAAACTGGCAAAACCTATGAGGTTCAATGGTTTGAACGCAACCGTTTTGAACTTCACCCCGAAAACTCTGCACCTTACGATGTGCTTTTAGGGCGTTTGGGCGATAGTGTCTTACTCAAAAAGGGGATTGAATGGAAAAATGTCCCCAGCGAGAAGCTTAAACCCAATTGTCTTTGGTTCAAAGAGACTAATCGGCTTATCTGCGATGAAGAGCAAGACCGAGGGTTCAAAACTTATTGGTTGACGCATGGTTTGGTTGACCCCAATTTAGCAGATTATGACCGCAGTTTGGCCCTTTTTGGGCTTCCTTTGACCGATGCTAAAGTTGAAATTAGCGCTGCGGATGGCAAACCATATCTAACGCAGTGGTTTGAACGGGCCCGCTTCGAATGGCATCCTGAGAAAAGTGAGGAATATCGAGTTTTGCTGGGCCTTCTTGGGCAAGAAACTCAGCAGCCATCTGCTGGGCCGACCAGTGGGCCAATTTCGCCAACTGCGCCAACCGTTCTGCCTAGCCCGACTTTGCCCCCCTTGTCGCCGCCCGAAATTCCGCCCAGCATCACGCCTGAATCTACAAAAGTAATTTCGGCTACGGTTACGCCTACAACGATTATTAGCCCTACCGCCACAAAAGTAATCTCGGCTACGGCTACCCCTGTGGCAAAAATTAGTTCTACTGAAGCTCCTGTTCTGCCCAGCATCACGCTCGAAGCCACAAAAGTAATCTCGGCTACGGCCACGCCTACAACGAACATTAGCCCTACCGCAACGTTGCCAAAGGCTACGCCAACACCGCTTCCGCGAGCAGCTGACCCGTTCCCCAAGCGCTGGTTTGAGCGGCTCAATGCCTATCGGCAAGCGGCTGCAACGGCCCCCATCACCGAAGATGCCCAGCTTTCGGCTGCCGCCGCCAAGCACGTCAGCTATATGTTGCTCAATTTGGATGAGTTTGACCGCGTGGAAAATCCTGCCTTGCCGGGCTACACCCCAGAGGGCAATGAAGCGGCCAGCCAAGGCATCCTTTGGCGCGGAATCAACACTTACACCGAAAAAGATGTTTTGGACACCTGGATGGAAAGCGCCTTGCATCGCTATGGCTTGTTGCGCCACGAATTAACGCGCACAGGCTTCGCAATGGCCTGTGACGGCGAGAATTGTGCAGCAGCGCTGAACATTATTGCAGGCTTAACGGGCCCTAACAAGCCTGAAGGAATTATCTACCCTGGGAATGAACAACGCAACGTTCGCACGAAAATTATCACTTGGCAATTTAGCTCCGCCGAGCCAAAGGTCACGGTAGTTGATGCTGCAATTCACGACCAGCATGGCAATACGGTAGCATTCGATCTGGAGCCAGCTACCGATGATTGGAATATCATTACCCTGAAGCCCCAAGATGATTTGGAAGCGGGAATGACCTATTTTGTAGACATTCACGCGACCCAAAATGGTCAACCAATTGAAAAACATTGGGGTTTTGTAACGCGCTGACCAAAAGCTGAAGGCCCAAAGGGTTTTGAAAACTCTTTGGGCCTCAACCAAAAACTAATTTTGTTTTTTAAGGAGTTTTTCGTGCGTTCTGTCATAATGCACATCTCTGATTTGCACGCTGGCCCGCCGTTCAACCTTGAAATTAGCGAACAATTGGCTTTGCAAGCCCACGAAATTAAGCCTGATTTGCTAGTCGTTTCGGGCGATTTAGTGCAGAGAGCCGATTTTCTCTACCAATGGCGCACTATCGTTGCCTATCTGAAGACTTTGCCGCAGCCGCAACTTATTGTTCCTGGCAATCACGATGTACCCCTCTTTAATTTATTTTATCGCTTCTTTTTTCCGCTCAAATACTATCAAAAAGCCATTTCACTCAACGTCAATCCTGTATTTACCCAGCCAGGATTAGCGGTGGTTGGGGGATGCACGGCCTATGGCATGACCTTGGATGGTGGTTGGCTTAGTCTCAAACAACAAACTATCATGGAACAGCTATTTGCTGGCTTTGAAGATCCCGTTTGCAAAGTCGCTGTGTTACATCATCCGGTAATTAAGCCCTTCAAAAGTAATTTTAGAAGCAGGGTTGCAAATGCTGACGTAGTTATTCGCCTCTTAGATCGCTGTAAAGTAGATTTATTACTCAGCGGCCATTTGCATTTTTCAATTGTTCAAATGCTCAAAGGGCTTACCCCTGATCTGCGCCCCAGCATGATTCTTTCAATGACCGGCACGGCAACCTCCCGCCGAGGTCGGGGCTACGGCTACGGCCAAAACTCGTTTCATCTCATAACCATTGACGAAGAAGCTATTTTGATTCAACCTTTTTTCTATCATTTACAAGCCAAACGTTTTTTTTCTGTAGCTGAATATCGTTTTCTGCGTAAACCGCCAAATTATTCGATGAATTCTAAGTAGCAAATCTATGAAGAATTGGCAAGCGCAAGCTGAAAAAGTGCGGCAGGCTCTAGCTGATCCCACACCTATTGCCCCTGCTGCGCTCTTAGTGCCCCGCGACCTTGAAGGTCACTTGGCCCGGAAGTTGGAACCCCGGCCTGGGGTAATTCCTCGGCAAGCAGCAGTTTTATTGCTCTTTTACCCTCAAGAAGATGAGCTTTGGTTTCCTTTAACGGTGCGAAGCAATAATGTCGCCGATCACAAAGGCGAAGTTTCTTTGCCTGGCGGTTCTGTTGACCCCGAAGATACAGGATTAGTAGCCACTGCTGTGCGCGAGACTCACGAAGAGCTAGGAATTGAACCTGGATTGATTGAGATCTGGGGGCTTTTAACTACGCTTTATATTCCCCACAGCAATTTTTCATTGACTCCCATTGTTGGCTTTACGGCTAAACCACCGCAGATTGTGCCAAACCCAACTGAAATTGCTACTGTTTTCAATGTTTCCTTAGCTGTTTTGCTCAATCCAGCTACAGTTGTGGTGGAAGAATGGCTTTTGCATGAGGCAAAACTCCAAGTACCCTTTTTTGCCCTTCAAGGACATAAGGTTTGGGGGGCAACGGCTTTGTTGCTCAGTGAATTGGTGGCACGGCTGCATCGGCAAACTTTTAGCGTTTAATACTGAAGATCGCTAGGCTGAAACCCAAGCTCTTTTCCCTCGGAATCAACAGCTTTAGCTGTTGGGCCACGGCTAAAGCCGTGGACTCCTAGTGTGAAATCTCCTCTTCGATCTTGGAAGCAAGGGGCTGCTAAAATCCTTTTTAATGGCTTGCTACCATGCCGATAAGGGCAAGAAGCACAATACATCCACAACCCAGAACGAAAAGTACCATTTGGCCATAGCCTAAAATAAGCCCTGTGAGGGCCATGCCTCGCCCGCCCATTTGGCCATTGGAATCTCGAATTTCATTGCGGGCAATATGGCCAAAAATGATCGCAGGAATCGCGCAAATGAAAGGAAAAAGCACCCAGGCAAGGATTCCACAGATAAGACTCACAACCGCCTTATCGTTTGAGGGGCTTTTAACTTGCATAGGCATCATTGGAACTACAGGAACATAGCCATAAACCACTTGCGGTGGTGGAGAAGAAGGTTGTTGAGGTTGGGAAAAATAAGGCTGCGGTGGGGCTTCTTGCGCTGGCGGATAACTTTGTTGCGCTGGCGCATTTGGGGGCGGCGGCTGACTTTGCGCCTGATTGTCTTTTATCAGGACGGTTTGACCCGTGTAGGCTTGGCCAGTGGAAGAATCTTCAGCTTGCGGTGAAGCATTTAAGCTAGAGCCACAATTGTAGCAAAAGCGTTGGGTCTCCTCATTTTTAGCCCCACAGTGTGAACAAAACATCGTTCGATTCCCTTCATGCTAATCAACGGCCTCTATGTTTCTTGCCATTTCAGTGCTGAAAAAATTATACTTGCGCCAGTTCTTGCACCTTGGAAGCAATATTTTCAGCTTTAACCAACGCTTCGCCCACTAAGATCGCATCTACGCCCCATTGCCTAAGTCGCTCAACATCGGCGACATGATGAATACCGCTTTCGCTAACGAAGATTGGCCGACTTGAATCGGTTGGCAAAAGGGCTGCCATGCGTTCCGTTGTTTCCAAATCCGTTTCAAAAGTATGTAGATCGCGGTTGTTGACCCCGATAAGCTGGGAACCTGCGGCTAAAGCTCGTTTTAGCTCCTCTTCATTGTGAACTTCAACTAACGCATACATCTGGAGGGCTGCCGTTAAGGATAAAAGTTCACGCAAAAGCTGATCATCCAAAATAGCGACAATCAACAGAAGCGCATCTGCACCCGCAACTCGCGCCTCATAGATTTGATAAGGTTCGACGATGAAATCCTTACACAAGAGTGGGATAGGCAATTGCTGCATTTCCCGAATCTCTCTCAAATAGCGATGGCTACCTTGAAAAAACGTTTCATCGGTCAAAACTGAGATTGCTGCTGCGCCATTGGTCATATAGGTTTGGGCTAAAGCACGATGGTCAAAGTCTTTCAGCAAAATGCCGCGACTTGGCGAGGCTTTTTTTACTTCGGCGATCAAAGCAACCGCCTGATGCTTGCGTAAGGCTGCGGCAAAATCACGGGTCGGGGGAACATCAGTGATCTGAGATTGTAACTTTTCCAACGAAATGGTCTTTTTTCGCTGTTCAACCTCTTTGCGCTTCTGAACTAAAATCCGCTCAAGCACTGAGCCTGGTTGATAAATCAATTGATTCTCCCTATCTTAGTATTGCTCACCTTAATCAAACGCTGTAAACAGTCTAAAGCTCGCCCTTTCGTAAGACTTTCGCGGGCTAAAACCAAACCTGTCGCTATGTCAGGCGCAATATCGCCCGCCACCAAACACGCTGCCGCATTGAGTAAAACCACATCGCGCTTTGGCCCTTGCTCTTCGCCTGTCAAAATTCGCTGCGCCGTCGCCACGTTTTCGGCGACATTTCCGCCGCGCAGACTTTCAATAGAAGCCCGTTGTAAGCCTAAATCCAAAGGGTCAAATTCGCTGTAAACAGGTTTATTGTGCCCTCGAACTTCAAAAACCTTATTTATTCCGCTCAGGCTCAACTCGTCTAAACCGCCATGGCCATGAATAACCAAAGCATGTTCGCGCCCTAACCAACTAAGCGTGGCGGCCAATTTTTCGGCCAACTCGATACTGGGCGTACCAATCAATTGATAACAGGCGCTGGCGGGGTTGGTCAAGGGCCCCAAAAGATTGAAAACCGTGCGGATGCCAATTTCGCGGCGCACGGGCCCCACAAACCGCATCGCAGGGTGAAAGCGCGGAGCGAACATAAAGCCGATTTGCGCTTCTTGAAAACAATGAGCTACTTCTTCAGGCGAAAGTTCAATCTTCACGCCGAGGCCTTCCAAAACATCGGCACTGCCACACAAACTTGAGGCTGACCGATTACCATGTTTGGCTACCGTTAGCCCTGCGCCCGCCACCACGAGAGCCGCTACCGTGCTAATATTGAACGTTTGAGCGCCGTCGCCGCCCGTACCGCAAGTGTCAATGGCTCGCCCCTTAAAGGGGACGTGAAGCGCCTCAGTCCACATCACATGGGCCATGCCCGCAATCTCCTCAGCGGTTTCGCCTTTGAGATGCAAGGCCGTCAAGAAAGAGGCTACTTGAATGGAAGTGGCCACCCCCGTCATTATTTCGTACATTACAGCCTTTGCTTCGGCTTGATTCAGGTTTTGACCTGCCACAACTTTGCTTATTGCGTCTCGAATGTTCAAGGTTTTTCCTATCTAAGGCTCAGACTAAGGCTGCTTCAACAATTGCGGGAATCGCTTTGGCGACATCTTCCCGCAAAATTACTTCGGCATAGCGATCCAAATAAGTTTCGCTGAAATTCACGATGATAATCGGCGCTCCATTTCGCAAAGCTAACTGAGGAAAACTTGCAACAGGATTGACCACTAGCGAAGAACCCGCGACCAGCAATGCGTCACATTTTTCCATCGCTTGCTGGGCTTTGATTAGGGCCAAATAAGGGAGCGATTCTTCAAAAAGCGTAATATCGGGCTTGAGAATCCCACCACAAGGACATTTTGGCAGATGGCCCTGGCGGATGGGTTCAATTAGCAATTGGGCCGAAACTTGGGTTTGACAAAGGACGCAAGTCGCGGTGCGGGTGCTACCGTGCATTTCATAAACTTCTTGAAGCCCAACTTCGCGGTCAAGACTATCAATATTTTGGGTAATAACGGCTTTAAGCTTGCCTGCTTTTTCCAATTTCGCTAAGGCACTATGGGCAGGATTAGGTTTAGCCGCTAGAATATGCTCCATTAAAGGGCGCAACCAATTGAAAAAACTTTGGGGATTAGTCCGAAAATTGGTTAGCGAAGCCAATTCCATTGAATTCCGCGACCATTCGCCGTCTTCGCTGCGAAAATCGGGGATACCTGAAGGTTTGCCCATCCCTGCACCCGTGAGGGCTACGACAAAATTCGCTTTTTGCAGGATTCGGCCCGCATGAGCGATCTGTTCTGGATTCATTCGCAAAAGCCTTTCGTGCTGAGAATCTTACTGAAGAAGGAGGATTTCTGTAAATTGATGGTATTCCTGTAAGGGTAGTGGACTTTGGGGTCTTTTTGGTAAACGGAGTCCGATGGCTTTAGCCATTGGCCCCCAAAGGCTAAAGCCTTTGGACTCCTGGACACAATCTTCACTCCTGACTTTAGTACTACCAAATTGCTTAGTTTGCTTTTTGGCTAAAACGCTTTAAGGCTGCTTTTGTTGCATGATTTTTTCATTGAGAAGCTGGCGAGCGGCCAGAATCTGAGGGTCTGTAGCTTCGCTAAACCGCAGTCCATCAACATCCAGAAGCAAATCGGGTTGCACGCCGCGCCCTTCCAAATTTTCACCCTTTTTCAAACTAAAACCTTCTTGAGCCAGCCAAAGCCGCGTTCCCGTCGGCAAATCATAGGAATAGATTGTTTCGGTATTGCCCGCCGAAGGCGTACCAATCACTTTTGCACCCACTTCGGCCTGGAGAATCGCAGCGAACAATTCAGCATAAGAAGCAGTGGCTTGATCAATTAGGATGACAAGTGGCAGGTCTCGCAAGTCAGGGGCCTGGCTCTCTTTGATGAGCAAAGGTGTCGCGTGAGAACGATCAAAAAAAGTTCCTACTTCGCCTTGCACGAAATGACTTAACAAACCAATTAGCACTTCGCGCCAACCACCAGGGTTGCCGCGTAAATCAATAATCAGCCCGCGCAAAGGCTTCTCAACAACTAAATCCGTTAAGGCAGCGCTCACTTGATCCGCCAGATCATTCGCCCAAAAGGTCGTAATTCCCAAGTAGCCGATCTCGTTTTCAAAGCGGCGGATTGTAGGCTCAAGTCGCCCTTCCACCGCTTGCCGCAGCAGAACAACATCCGATTGCCCTTCGCCAGGGCGAAAAAGAGTCAGCCTGACATTGCTCCCTGCGGGCCCTTGCAAACGCATCCCTGGTGCATAAGGTTGGCCATCTATCGTCAGGACTCGATCTCGCGGTTTTAGCCCAACTTGGGCCGCAGGGCTATTGGGGAAAACTTGCTGAATCAGGAGGCCATCAGGCATAGCTCGCTCAATTACGCCGATTCCATAGTTTTGTTCATTGCTGCGAGGGGAATTCGTTTCGGTGATTATTTCAGGTGGAGTCAGAAAGCGCGAATGCTGGTCGCCTAATTGCTTGATAAGTTGTTTCAAGAGCGCATAAAATTCAGCATTATCCTTAGCAGCGGCAATTTTTGGCTCAAATTCGCTATGCAAAGCGGGCCAATTTTGCCCACGAAAATCGGGATAAAGATAATGCTCATTGACCAATTGCCAAACCGTTTCAAAGATTTGCTGGCGTTCAGAAAGCGGAATGGGAGGGGCAGAAAGAGGAGATTCGGGGTGGGGAAAGAGGGAGGGAATGATTACTCTGAAGATTGAAGGGCTACTTGGGGGCGGGGTGGGCGTGAGGGAATTTTCGACCACCACAGAGAGGGCCGGGGCGCAACCAAAAAGCCCTGTTAAAAGCCCTATTCCTAGCAGCGTAGCCCGAATTGTGCGCCGAAACCCTATCATCACCCGAATGACCTTCCCACCTGCACTAAGGATTTTCTGCTAATTCCCAACGCTCCTTCTGCGTGATGATCTTAATAATAGCACATTTCGCTGCTCAAAGGCTAAGGAAAACTTCGGCCAGCCGCGCAATTTGCTCCAAGTCTGTGATGGCAATCTGTTCATTGACCGAATGAATTTGGGTGTAGCCTAAAGCCAAATTGACTACCTGAAGCCCGCGTCGCCGAAAAACATTGACATCGCTGCCCCCACCACTCAGAAAGGTGTAAGGTTCAATGCCCAAAGCCCGAAAAGCCGCTTTCGCTTGCTGGACAACGGCCTCTTCTTCGCTCAACTGATAGCTTTCATAACTTGCAGTAAACTTAATGGTTGCCTTAGCGCCGTAAGCGGCGGCAGCTTGCTGAAGAGCTTTTTCCATTGCCGCAACCTGTTGGGCAAGTTTTTGTGGGTCGTGGCTGCGAGCTTCACCCCAAAGCTCGACGTGCGGCGGAACGATGTTTGTCGCTTCACCGCCGCGAATCAGACCGATGTTCGCAGTGGTTTCAAAATCCAGGCGACCAAGATCCATGGCATTGATGGCCGCTGCCGCGACTTCAATCGCACTAATGCCCTGTTCGGGAGCTACCCCCGCATGAGCCGCTTGCCCTTGAATCAGCGCGTGAAAGTTGGTTTGCGAAGGCGAACCTAAGCAAATCCCACCTAACTTGCCAGTTGAGTCAAAGGTAAAACCCTTTTTGGCCCTAAGTTTAGTGTAATCAAAGGCGAAAGCACCTTTAAGACCGATTTCCTCCTGGGTTGTGAACAAGATCTCAGCAGCCCGATGCGGTTTCTGCGCTTCTAAAACACTGCGTAAGGCTTCCAAAATGGCCGCTACCCCCGCCAGATCATCAGCCCCTAA
>Ga0316611_1000390_pt1 | contig 15532 bp, 13 predicted proteins | sample MIS2016202_MG_FD_207675 | JGI IMG/M metagenome (GOLD analysis project Ga0316611, IMG submission 207675) | Microbial mat bacterial communities from Middle Island sinkhole, Lake Huron, Michigan, United States - MIS.2016.202 | ecosystem: Environmental > Aquatic > Freshwater > Lake > Sediment... | reverse complement strand
AGAGATATTATTGAACAGGTGCTAAAAGTACAAGGAAAATGGAATAATGCTATAGATATAGCCTCGGTTTAAAAACTAAATTAAATCTATAGTTTCTTTAATTTCCAAACCAAAGCCCGCTAAATTATATTTTGTATTGTTAGACCGAACGATAAGTTTTATGTTTTCAATTCCTAATTCTTTTATAATTTGTGCTCCGATTCCATATTCTTTAGTATCCATTACAGGCGATGGATTGGGAGTGTTCCCTAATACAAATTGCTTGAAATGATTCACTTTTTGTTCCATTGATTCTGAATCATCGTAATTATTAAGAAAAATAATAACTCCTCTGTTTTCAGTGTTTATAATATCCGTTATTTGTTTAAAATTATGTTGTTCGCCTTTTATTAATGAAGTGAAAAAATCATTATAATGATTCGATGCCATTACACGAACCAAAACTGTATCATCTGTATTCCATTTTCCTTTAGAAAGGGCATAATGGATTTGATTATTTAATTTTTCTTTAAATACAATCAAATCAAAATTTCCATAAATGGTGTCAAAATTTAATTCAGAAATTCTTTCAATTAATGAATCATTTTTCAATCGATAGGCTATTAAATCTTTAATAGAAATTATTTTGAGATCGAACTTTTTAGCAATTTCCATCAAATCATTCAAACGGGCCATAGAGCCATCTTCGTTCATAATTTCCACAATCACCCCACCTGATTGTAAGCCTGCAAGTTTTGCCAAATCAATGGTTGCTTCTGTATGCCCAGGTCGTTTCAATACACCGCCTTCTTTGGCTCTTAAGGGAAAAATATGCCCTGGCCTTGCAAAATCTGCTGCCTTAGTATTTTCATTCATCAAGGCTAAAATAGTTTTAGCTCTGTCTTTTGCTGAAATTCCTGTTGTAACACCATCTCCTATTAAATCGATAGAAACTGTAAATGCTGTTTCTTTAGGGTCGGTTGTATTTCTCACCATTAAATCTAATCCTAATTCATCACATCTTTTTTCTGGCAATGGAGTGCAAATAAGTCCACGCCCATGTGTGGACATAAAATTGATAATTTCTGGCGTTATTAATTCAGCAGCAGCTACAAAATCGCCTTCGTTTTCTCTGTCTTCATCATCTACTACGATAACAACTTTTCCGTTTTTTATATCTTCTATAGCTTCTTGAATGGTATGTAATTGTGTTTCCATTTCTATTGTCATTGGTATCTTTTGTGTTCTGTTTTTTTCATAAATCTTGAAAAGAATTTCTGAATTGGATATAAATAATTATCTATATTAAACAATTCTGAATCATTTAGGGCATTTCGTGTAAATATTATTCCTAAAGGTAATGTAACAATATTTGGCATCCAAGCTGCTAAATAGGGATTAAAAAATTGGGTTTTAGCCATGTTTTCTGTCGCCGTTAATATGGCATAAAATATTACAAATATTACAATGGCTACTACCACGGGCATTCCCACACCGCCTTTTCTGATAATAGAGCCTAAAGGTGCACCAATTAAAAAGAAAATAATACAGGTAACTGAAAACATGATCATTCTTTGTTGATAGATTATCATTCTGGCTTTATCTCTTATCAAAGATATTGCTTGGTCTTGAAGGGGTTTCAGTTGTTCAATAGTTGTATTAGCGGCTGTTATTCCTGAATTTATAAGTATGGCTTTATTTGTGGAATCTAATTTTTTAATGTCGAATGGGGCAGAATATTTCTTTTTTTTTGGGTTTATTTTTTCAAACTGAATTGCAGCGTTTAGAGAATTAGTTACTAAGCCGGAAGCAATTGTATTGATCTCTTTTTGTTTTTTGATTCTAAAAGTATCTAGGGCTTTATTAATTCTTGAATAATTATAGAATTTATAATAATCTGTAATAGTCTGGCTTTCAATAGCTTTGTCTATTAACTCAGAAATATTCATATTCAAGGTAAGTGTGTCAAACTTTATGGTTTGGTTGGGCTGCCTGTTTAATTCATCAAAACTTTTGCCTTTAATATCTACAGTATAAATGTATCCGTTATATAAATCGAATTTTAAATAATGTTTGTCTTGCGATGGTACCAATACGCCTCGATCTGCTATAATAGTTTGCTGGTCTTCATAAGAATTTGCTTTTTTATGAAGAAATACTTTTTCTAATTTTTCGCCTTGTTCGCCATATTTTTCTGCAACTTTTATACTAAATTGGGGTAATTCATTTATAAACTGTCCTGCGGTAAATTTTAAAGCGGGGCGTGTTCGTAAGATGTTATACATCATATTTTTTGCTTTCATTTGATTGTATGGAACCAATCGGTCGGAAAAAAAATATAATCCAATTGCCATTAAACAAACTAAAATAAAAAGAGGTGCCATAATTCTGGTTAAAGAAACTCCACAAGATTTTATTGCGGCCAATTCATATCGTTCTCCAAAACCACCAAAAGTCATTATGGAAGAAAGAAGTATCGTAAGGGGTAACACAAATTGAATGATCGTAATCCCATAATAATACAAGAATTTTATAACATCCCAATTGCTTAAACCCTTCCCTACTAATTGATCTAATTGAATCCAAGCCAACTGAACAATAAAAATGAAAAACAGAATACTGAAAATGAAGAAAAAAGGACCAAAAAAAGTCTTTAAAATATACCAATCAATTTTTTTAATCATAAATTATAATTCGGTTACAACGTATCCCTTTTTTTTATATTGATTAATATCTACTGAAAATGTGGCTGGTGTTGATACAGAATTTGAAGTAATACTATTGATTGTTAGTGTGGAAATTGTACTGTCAAGCATGGTTTCCATTATTTGTACTATTTCATTTTTCGAAGAATCTAAAGCAACTTCTATAAATTTATACACTGATTTTTTCTTTGGAATAAGCTTAACTAGTGTGCGTTTCTTTTTATTAACAGTTTTACTTCCCGATGATTTTATAGTATATTCATTTTTATAATTATCTAAAACTTTAGTCGGTGTTAGCAAATCACTATCATTTTTAGGTACCGAAACTGAAATTTCCTTATCATCGTTACTTATGGTATATACTTTCTTACCATCATAAATCTGGCTTGTTTGGGCTTTTGTGAAACTGATGTTATATTTTTGATTATTTATAATTGCACTTCCACTTTCCGTTTGGTTTATGTTTGATTTTGTATTTTTAGTTTGATGGGTAAACTTTAGGTTTATCGTTTTATTATTGTAATTTTCTTTTACTTTATCTAATAAGTTTACGGCAGAATTATCATTCTGAGCCAATAAAATACTTGTTGTGATAAACAAAAATAGCGAAAAGCAATTTTTAAGAATTAGGTTGTTCATTTTTAATTCATTTCTTATTTAATATGCAAAATTACTATTTGTTTTAATACCTTTTTTATTATTAACAAATATTTAATTTCTTAAAGATTGTCGTTTATTTCAATTTTTGAGTTTATCATTTGCCACCATTTCCATATTACACCTTCTTTGTCTGCATAATCTTCAATAAAATTCATGCCAACTTTTTGTAATACATGGTTTGATGCTCCATTTTCAGCATGTGTATATGCATTTATCTTATCTATATTCATTTCATTAAAACCATATTTCAGCCAAAAAAAAGATGCTTCAGTTGCAAAACCTTTATTCCAATATTTTTCATTTATACGATACCCATAATCCCAAAAATTAGTGTTCCCATTTTCAACATGGTCGTTTACATATTTTATTCCTGTCCACCCTATAAACTTATTTGTTTCTTTACATATAGTGGCAAATCTGCCTATTTTATTTTCATCATACTGCTTTTGAATATAGCCTATTTGTATGATAGATTCTTGAATATCAATAACATGCTTTTGCCATAAATACTTATGAACCAAAGAATTGCTGTCCATTTCAAATAAATCTTCTGCATCAGAAATATCAAAAGGTCGTAATAATAATCGTTCGGTTTCAAAAATTAGATTCATATTTAATTTTATAAATTTAATAGCCAAAATTTTTCACGTCATTTTTGCTTTTTCGCCAATCCTTTTTCACTTTTATAAATAAATTTAAGTCGATTCTTTTATTGAAAAATTGTTCCAAATCTTTCATAGATTCTATTGCTATTTTTCGTAACATTTCGCCTTTATGGCCAATAATTATTCCTTTCTGAGAATCTCTTTCCACATAAATAATGGCTTCAATTTTTAAAATATTTTCATCCTCTTTGAAACTTTCGGTTACTATTTCCACTGAATAGGGAATTTCTTTTTTATAGTTTAGAAGTATTTTTTCACGTATGGTTTCATTGACAAAGAAGCGTTCGGGTTTGTCGGTTATAGCGTCTTTTGGATAAAAGGGTGGCGATTCAGGCAATAAAGAAACCAATTTTGGAATAATAAAGTCTATATTAAATTTTTCTAAGGCAGAAATGGGTAAAATTTCGGCATTGGGTAATAAATTATGCCAAAAAGTAATGCTTTCATGCATTTTATCTTGTGTTGAAGTGTCTATTTTATTAAGAATAATGAGAAACGGAATTTCAATTTTTTGTAATTTCTTTAATAAATATTCATTGGGTTGTTTTTCATCGCCAATTTCAGTGATGAATAGAATAATATCTGCATCTTTAAATGATTCTTTCACAAAATCCATCATTTTTTCTTGCAACTCGTATTTTGGTTCTAAAACGCCGGGCGTATCTGAAAAAATTATTTGATAGTCTTCTTCGTTCAAAATTCCAAAAATCCGGTGCCTTGTTGTTTGCGCTTTATGGGTTACAATAGCTAATTTTTCACCCATCAAAGCGTTTAGTAAAGTAGATTTTCCAGCATTTGGTTTTCCAACGATATTTACAAATCCCGCTTTATGATTTTTATTTTCTTTGTTTTCCAAAATGGAAATATCTATACTTTCGTTCATTTAAAATTAAATAAGAAATTACAAAATTAGTTTATTATAATCATACATCACTGAAAATCCTTTGCTTTCAAAATATTCATTATAGTTATCTGTTTTTGTAATGGCTACAAAATCGCCACCCCAAGCACCTAAACTCTTCACACTTCCTTTATAATCGGAAAAATACACCTCTTTCACTTTTGGTAGTTGTAGAAATTTAGACACAATGTTTTCGTGCTGGTTTACTAATAATTCAAACTCTTTTATATTAGTAGACTTAGCAATTTCAATCGTAATATTTGAGATTTCATTAACTAAAATAGTGTCTTTTGGTTTAGATTTATATAAAGCAATTCCTTCACGCGAATTTTGTTTTTTATTTAAGAAAACAAATGCTAATTCTTGGGTTATATTTTCAGATAAATTAATGATTTGCACATTGGGAATATTGTTTTCAATAGAATATAAAATCGGCTGATTTGCCTCTGCACAAGCCACATCATAGCCACTTCCTCCAAAAGTGTTTTCCAATAAATAGTATGGACTTGTATTGGAAAATTTTGCCAAATTATTAAGTAAGGTAGAACTGCTTCCCAAACCAAATTCATTAGGAAATTCTAAATAAGTTTCAAAATAGTAGCTGTTTTGTAAGGAAAAAATAGCGGGATTTTGATTGGCAATTAATTTTAAAATAGATAATAACCTGTCAACAAATTGCTGATTTGAAGTGGATATAATTTGTAAATTTTGAGTTGAAATTTCACATTCAAACCATACTTTATTTTCAGAATTAAAACTTTTCCAACTTATTGTTGATTGAGCATTTTCTGTAATTTTTACCCTTAATTCTTGTCCTAATTTTGTAGGTAAAGCTAATGCTAATGCACCATCTATAACAAAATATTCAGCTGAAAGTAATACCTTTCCGTTGCTTCTAAAGGTTTGAATCATAGTAAAATTTATATACTAATTTTTTTCATTTTGGCAATAAAAAAACCATCAAACCCCGAATCCGAAGGGAAAATATTTTCTTTGTATAACAAAACAAAATTAGGATTCTTTGTAATGAATTCTTTTACTTGCAACTCATTTTCAGATGGTAAAATGGAACAAGTAACATATACCAAAATGCCATCAACTTTTACCATTCGGCTGTAACTTTGTAAAATTTCTTTTTGGGTATGAATCATTCTTTCAATAAATTCTTCCTGCAATTTCCATTTTGCATCTGGGTTTCTACGCAAAACGCCTAATCCGCTACAAGGTGCATCAATCAGAACTCTATCGGCAGAATTTGCCAATCTTTTTATCACTTTAGTATCTTCGATTACTCGGGTTGTAATGGTGTGAACGCCAGCTCGTCTTGCTCTGCGTTTCAATTCTTGTAATTTCCAATCGAAAATATCTAATGCAATTATGCTTCCTTTATTTTCCATTCTTGCAGCTAAATGTAAGGTTTTTCCACCTGCACCAGCACAAGCGTCAATCACTTTCATACCAGGTTGCACATCAACTGCTTCTACTACTTTTTGAGATGAGGCATCTTGCATCTCAAAAAGACCATCTTGAAAAGCTTGTGTACGGAAAGCATTTTTCTTGAAAGTCATTCGTAAAGCATCTTTGTAGCCATTTATGGCTTCTACCTCCACATGATCTTCTTTCAATTGATTAATCAATTTTTCTTTGGTAGTTTTTAAAGTATTTACTCTTAAAATTGGGTCGGCCTTTACATTTAAAGCACGAATTTCTTTTTCCCAACGATCGGGTAATTCTTTTTCCAAGCGAGTTTGCATCCAATCTGGAATGGAATATTTAATCGCTTTTGTAGGAAAATCTTTTTTTATTTTGTCTTTCAATTTGGAAACACTAATGCCATGAAATTCATCATACATCTGGAATTCCATTTTATTATTAAGTAAATAAGCTAAAATAACTTCATAAATTGAATCTTTATCAAGTGGTTTCCCAATAAAATATTCATAATTTCTCTTCCATCGAATAATTTCATAAAAAGTTTCTGAAACAAAAGAACGGTCTCTCCCACCCCATTTTTTATTGGATTTCAATACTCTTTCTAACACTTTATCTGCATATTTATCTTCCGCCAATGCTTCTGAGAATGCTGTATGAAGACCAATTAAAAGATTTTTATGTAATTTCATTTAAAAAAATTAAGCAATGCAAATTTACGGCAAATAAAATGAACTAAAAACAAGGATTTTATTGAAGTAAAAATCTTTACAGAGGACGTATTAAAAGAATTTATACATTTGTAAATTATTAGAATATTTATGAGTTTTTATCGCAGAGCTTTATCCTATACAAAACCCTATAAAAAAAATTTATTCTTTGGAATAATTTTTAATTTTCTATACGCTATTTTCAATGTGCTTTCTTTAATCTCTATGGTTCCTATTTTAGGAATGTTATTTGGTGAAAAAGCAAAATCTATTATAAAAAAACCTTTTTATAGTGGCGATATTTACACTTATATCGATTATGTAAAAGATACTTTTTATTATCAAATTCAAGAAATAACTAAAAATGAAGGCGTAGAAAAAGTACTTTTATTGATTTGCGTTTTCTTTGTTTTTATTTTTCTTCTGAGAAATATTTGTAGCTTTTTGTCTGAATATTTCCTTACTTATTTACGAACAGGTGTTTCGCGAGATATGAGAATCCAAATCCACAATAAAATTATTGATCTGCCAGTAGCGTATTTTTCCGATGTTAGAAAGGGTGATATGATGACAAGAATTTCATCAGATGTTGGGGAAGTTGAAAGCAATATTTTAGGCGGAATGATTGATATTATTCGCTCTCCAATTCAAATTATCGTAATTTTAGTTTCCTTATTTTATTTAAGTTTTCAAATGACTATTTTTTCTTTAATTGTATTTCCCATTATGGGCACTATTATTTCATTAATTGGAAAAAGTTTGAAAAAAGATACAGGCGAAGCACAAAGAGAATTAGGAAATGTGTATTCAAACGTAGATGAATCATTAGTTTCTTTAAAAATAATTAAGATTTTTAACGCAGGACATCAAATTAAAAATAGATTTAATGCGAGTCTAAATAAATTAAGAGAAATTTCTTTGCGATTATTCAAAAGAAAAGCTTTAGCCTCTCCGGTAAGTGAATTTTTAGGTGCAATTACCATAACTTTAATAGTATATTTTGGTGGAACTTTAAGTTTAAATGGAAGGGGATTGTCGGGCGCACAATTTGTTGCTTATATCGGATTATTTTACACTATTTTAGACCCTATTAAACGGTTTTCGCGTTCTTTATCCGATATTCAAAAAGGAGAGGTTTCTGCACAAAGAATATTTGAGGTTTTAGATACTGATTACCAAATAAAAGACAAACCAAACGCTGTTTCAATAGATGATTTTAGAGATAAAATTGAATTTAATAATATTTCTTTTTATTATGAAAGTGACAGACAGATTTTAAAAGATTTTAGTTTAATTGTAAAAAAAGGACAAACCGTTGCCTTGGTAGGACAAAGTGGAAGTGGAAAAAGTACAATTGCAAATTTAATTACCCGGTTTTATGATGTAACCAATGGTGAAATAAAATTAGATGGACATAATATTACCGATATAAAACTGAAAGATTTCCGTCATTTATTTGGATTGGTAACCCAAGATAGCATTTTATTTAACGACTCTATTTTTAATAATATCGCTTTAGGAATTGAAAATCCTACGCAAGAAGCAGTGGAAAAAGCGGCAAAAATAGCCAATGCTCACGAATTTATTATTCAACTTCCTAATGGATATCAAACAGGAATCGGTGAGGCGGGCGGAAAACTATCGGGCGGACAAAAACAGCGTTTAAGTATTGCAAGAGCGGTGATGAAAAACCCACCGATTATGATTTTAGATGAAGCCACTTCTGCTTTAGATACCGAAAGTGAAAAATTGGTGCAAGAAGCCTTGGAGCAAATGATGGAAAATAGAACTTCTTTGGTAATTGCACATAGACTTTCTACTGTACAAAAAGCAGATCTAATAGTGGTGATGGAGAAAGGAAAAATTATAGAAAAAGGTACGCATAAAGATTTGATTGAGAAAAGAGGAAAATATTATCAATTAATTGAAATGCAAGGGTTTGAATAGTTTATAATTCTAAAATCCATGGTAAATTATTTTCTTTAAATTGAATTTTCAAAAAATATTCATTATTTTTATTTATAAAATGAATGGATTCCAGAAATGTAATTTTCTTTTTATTTTCCATGGAAAGAAAATGTAATTCATTCCATAAATATGTATTGGAATTAGTGAAGAAAAAATAGTTTATAGCTGAATTTTTCACCATCCCTTTTGCAATTTTTTCAGTTGAAATTAAAATATTATTTGATGAAACTGTGGTAAAATTAGGTTGAAATGGAATTTTTACAAATTGATTTTTATTATTTATCCATTCGTTTTTTGTAAAATAATCCATAAGGTTTTTCGAGTTTTCTGTTGAAAATGTTACACTATATAAAGGTTGTAAAATTTTTTGAAATGATACTTCTTTTGTTTCATTAAAATTATCATCATAATTATAGGTTATTATACTGTCTTTTACTTGTTTAACATCGTGTATTTCGGCATGTATATTATTCAGATGTAAAGAATCTATAAATTTTAAATCAGCGTATTTGTTATAGAATATTTTGGTTTTCTCAAGTAAATCTGTATTAAAATTTAACTCAAAAATGTTTGGGTAAAATTTTGTAAATTCTTTAGATAAATTCTCGTTATTATTATCAAATAATATAGTATTTCGATTGAAATAGATTTGTATTGGTTTTATGTTTTTGTCTAAAAAAACGAAACTTCCCGCAGCATAATTGGTAAGATATTGAGTAGATTGAACATTTTGTGTAAAACTGTTTTTATTAGAAAGATATTTATTTAATTTCTCAAGTTCTAGCATTTTACTGTTGTAGGAAATTAAACAATTTTCAGTATTTATTTTAATACAAATGTCATCCTTTTGAAAAATATTTTTCCCTTTATTAATAAATTTTTCTTGTTTCAGAAATTGTAAAAATTTTTCAGAATCATTCAATTCAAAAATGGAAAACCAAGTAGCAAATGAGGTGTTTTTTAAATGAAAAACTTGAATAAAATAAGGTATTTCTATCCCTGAATTTAATATTGAAATACGGTCGTCATCTTTTGTGAAGATATTAAATTTCCATGCAGTTGGGTTTTTTAAAATTTCTTTTAAATAGTGATTTTGAATATTTTTTATATCCATAATCAATACAGCATCAGTATTATATGGAATAAATTTTAAATTGTTATTTTTATAAAATAAGAAATAATATACGCAGCCTAAAACACATACAAAAATAAGAATTACTAGTTTGAACTTAGTTTTCATTTCTTAAAAAGAAAATTACTGTATAGGTTCTTCTAAATTACCTTTGTCTAATTCATATAATTCTTCGAATAAATCGAAAAAGTACATAAGTGAATTGTCATGGTTGTCATTAATTTGATAATTTATTGTGGTTTCAATATTTTCTTTTGTTTCGGTATAAAAACTTACATTTCCCAGATTTTGTTTAAAGAAATTTAAATATTTTTCATCTTTTTTTGATGTTTTGTTTGGCAAATCTGCCCCTACTATTTCTACTAATTTTCTTAAATCCATTCTTCCTGCAGCAGGATGGTTTTTAATTAATTTTTTATCTGCATTTGGTAAATTAGATAAATCTCCGTTGCTGATTTTATTTAAATTTCCTAAAGAAGTTGTCATAATTACAATTCCATCTTTAGCGGTAAAATATAATTGGTCTATCATCTCGTTCTCATCTGCTTTGAACATAAAATAATCAGCAGTTTTAACGATGTTTTTATTGAATTTTTTATTATTTTTAAAAACATCAAAAACTTTTTTCCAATACTCATCTTTCTCTGTTGCAAAAGCAAATGTGAAATCTGGGGCATTAATTTCCTTTGTTTTCTTCACTTCTTTTGTTGTAAAATCTTCTTCATTGTATTGATAATCAATATAACTAACTGTTTTGGGTTTAAATCCATTAAGTGTAAAAATTCCACTTCCAGTTGCTATTTTACTTATTTCTTTTTCGTCTAAAAATACTTTCACTGTTTCTAAAATCAATTCTGCTTCGTTTTTAAATTCTTTACCTTTTGAAAAAGATTCACCAAAAAAACGGTACATTAAATCCAAATATTTTTCACTTTTTATGTTCATAGAATAATATCCTAATGTTTTTTCATCTATGAATTGGGCTAATTTTTTATTAAATTTTCCATCATAAACCGCTGCAAATTCACTGTGAATTTTAGGGTTATTATGCTTGTATGAATTTACTACACGAACGTTATCATTCTCAAAAAATATATTAAAGGCCGAACTTGTATTAAAAATTTCAGAACTAAAATTTCCAAAAATTGATTCATATAAGCCATATCCTGTTAATGATTTGCCTTTAAGAATATTCATATAATTACTGTATCCATACACAATATAAATATCTGAATTAGAATTTTTGGCAAAATTAAATTTATTTGGAAGTGAAAATTCGGAATTTGTATTATAAAAATCATCAAATAATTTTTCAGATATTTTTTGAACTATTTTAAAATTTTCTGAATTATTTATTTCAAACTCATCATTATATGTAGCATACACACTATCTATTTCTTCCTTATATGGCAAATCCATATCTGTTTGTATAGAATCTACGGCTGCTGAAACAACACTTTCTTCCACTGCTGCATCATATTTTTGTTCTATTTTTTTCTTTTTATCATTCGGATATTTTTTAAATTTGGTAAGATATGTAATGTTTTTATCTGTTTCTTTTATCAATTTTTGAAACGACTTAATTTCATTTTGATAATATTTTTTATTTGTTTTTAAGGCAGAAATTTCCTCTTTATAATCAAATGTCTTTTTTTCATATACTTCTTCTTTATAACTTTCTTCTACTATCGGCCCCTGATTATATTCAAAATTTTCATCGGGTTGTACAGCCACAGCAACTGTATCCACTGCATAAGTTGCTGCCTCGGTTACAGCTACAGCTGCTGTTGAATCTGCTACAGCTGTTGCATAATCTTGATATTTATAGGGTTTTTGATAGGTACAATAATGTAAAATAGCAGTTGATTTATTCCACGCCACAAACATATTTTTGTCTAATGAAATATAACTGTAGTTCCCTTTTTTGATTGCGACAAGTCCTTTTTCCTTTTTATTATTGATAAATTCTTCAAATTTCGAATCTGAATTTAAAGGCAAATAGGCTACATAAGATGTTACAGAATCATTTACAGTGCTGTATTGATATTGCTTGTTTTTATATTCAATTCCAGTTTGTGAATAGTCGCTCCAGCTTTTAAAAATAGAATTTTTATTAAAGAATTTCTTTACTAATTTCGATTGATTTAGTTTTTCCCAATTTATTTTATTGTTTATAGCATTACCATTAATTTCCATATAAAAAATAGCATTTTCTGGTATATTTGCTGGTATTTTTTGTGCATAAATCACTTGTATTGCTACAATAAATGCCAATAGGAAAGATAAATTTTTTGAAAGCATATATTTCATTTTTTTTGAGTTTTTAATTTATTTGAACCGTATTTTGAAAATTTTTCTTTTGATTGATGAAGTCCAATATTGCTCCATTTAATTTTAGGGCCTTTTTATTAGGTGATACCTGGTAGCTGACATTGGTTTGAGATTTTATATTTTCTTGAAATTGCATTATCACAGTATAATTTGCATTGGAAAGAGCTTCCTTGTCTGCAGCTTTCATTTTACTGTATTCCTTTTTAAAGGTATTTTGATTGTTTTTTATCAAAAGTTTTTTCTCTTTTTGATAAGTGTATAATTGAGCGGGAATTTTTGAATCAATTAATTTTTTAGCTTTTAGCGTCTCCAAACTTGAATTAATATTTTCAACCGACTTAAAATTGAAGTTTAGTTTTACAATATATTGAGACAAATCTACTGAAGTAACAACATCGGAAATGCCCGAAATTTGTTTTATTTGGTTTGAAACTTCCGTAACTTTAGAATTTATTTCAGCATTTGAAGGTACTTTTTTCCCATTTATCGTTTTCATTTTCATAATGGAAGTAAGTCGGGTTTTACTTTTACTTGCATTCAAAATAATGCTATACTCACCACTCCCATCATTATTTAGTTTTATTTTTTCTACAATATCAAAACAACTAATAAATAAAAAAGGAATAAAAAATAGTAAATATTTAAGGTTTTTCATTTAAATAATATGGGATAAAAATACCAACAAATATAGTTTATAAAAATGGAAAATAAAAGATAAAAATTCACAAAATATTGCACACATATTTTATAAAGGATTACGGTTGTTAAACATCTAATCATTTTTAAAAATAATTCTCATAATGAATCTAAAATTTCTAAAATTTCCGCCATTGAATTTGCTTGCACCAGTTGTGTTTTTTGTTCTTTAAAATTTGGAATCCCTTTAAAATAATTCGCGTAATGCCTTCTCATTTCATAGATGCCCGTTTTGGGGCCCTTCCATTCTACAGACCAAATTACATGATTTCTGGTAGCTAAAATTCTGTCTTTTAAACTGGGCTTTTCTGTGATTTTTCCTGTTTGTAAAAAGTGTTTTATTTCATTAAAAATCCAAGGATATCCAATAGAAGCCCGCCCTATCATAATGCCGTCTACACCATACAAATTTTTATATTCTAAAGCTTTTTCTGCACTATCAATGTCACCATTACCAAATATTGGAATTTCTATATTTGGATTGTCTTTTACCCTTTTTATATGGCTCCAATCGGAGTGCCCTTTGTACATTTGAGACCGTGTTCTTGCATGTATTGAAAGTGCTTTTATGCCTGTATCTTGTAATCGTAGAGCTACTTCATCTATATTTATAGAATTTTCATCCCAACCTAATCGTGTCTTTACTGTTACAGGCAAATGAGTGCTTTGTACTACTGCTTTTGTAAGTCGTACCATTAAATCTATATCTTTCAAAACTCCTGCACCTGCTCCTTTGCAAACCACTTTTTTTACAGGACAACCAAAATTTATATCCACTAAATCAGGTTCTACGGTTTCTACAATTTTTGCTGAAAGTGCCATTGCTTCCTCATCTCCACCAAAAATCTGAATCCCGATGGGTTTTTCATAGTCGTAAATATCTAACTTTTGTCGGCTTTTTATTGCATCACGAATCAAACCTTCTGAAGAAATAAATTCTGAATACATCAAATCTGCTCCATTTTCTTTGCATAATCTACGGAATGGAGGGTCGCTTACATCTTCCATTGGGGCTAAAAGTAAGGGAAAGTCTGGTAATTGTATATTGCCTATTTGTACCAAAATGTTTTTTTAATGTTAATGTAAGATTCTTTGTGTTCTCAATGTACTATTTAAGAGTTTATTTTTCTAAAGAATAAAGCAGATTTAATCCCTTTAAGGTATGAAGTTTATCGTTTACATTAATTTTATCCGTAAGTGGAGCATAAATATCACCTAATCCTCCTGTTGATAAAACAAAAAAATCTTTTTGTTGGTCATGTTTAATTCGTTCAATTAGGCCTTCTATCATTCCAATAAAACCATATACTATACCACTTTGCATACAACTTATTGTGTCCATACCCAAAACAGATTTTGGTTTTTTAAATTCAATTTCCGTTAATTGGGCCGTATTTCCTATTAATGAATTTAGTGAAGTTACAATTCCTGGGGCTATAATAACGCCTAAAATAAGACCTTTTTCATCTAAGGTAATAAGTGTAAGTGCGGTTCCAAAATCTACAACAATTTTATTTCCTGGATACAAATAATGAGCTGAAACTGCATTTGCATACAAATCAGTTCCCATCTGGTTAGATGTATGTTCTACTTCAGATTTTGTATTACGATCTACTATTTTAGGTTCTATGTTGTGTAGCTTTTGTAGGGTTAGCGCTACATTTTGTGTAAGGTTTGGCACAACAGACCCTAGTACAATTTTCGTTATTATATCGCTTTTCAACGCATATTTTTCATACATCGATGAAAACAAAACCAATAGTTCGTCGCTTGTTTTCATTGGTTTTGTATTTATTATCCAAGATACCTTACATACATTTTCAGAAAATAAACCAAATCGAATATTTGTGTTGCCTATGTTTACTGCTAATAACATTTTTTTGAAGCAAAGTTATAATTAAAAAACTTATTTTAACTTTTATAATTAAATTTTCAAAAAAAGTATGAAGTAAAAAGTATTTCGCTACAAACGAAATTCACTGCAATACAATTAAAAATAACTTCTTAGTGAAGTAATCCCTCACACATAAAACATACTCCAATCCTATTTTGCCCAAATTAGTTTATGGCTTTTTTTATAATCATATTACCCATTCCATTTTATATTTTAGTAAATTTGTTGATTAATTTAATATAATAAATATGTTTACAGTAGCACAAATAGCGCAAGCACACAGCAAAGTAAAATCGGGAGCCGGTTTTCCTAAATACATTCAAGAAATAAAGCAGTTAGGCGTAGTATCATTCACTACTTGGGTGTCAGACAGCCATACGGATTATTTTGGAAGTGACAATTTTCAAACAAATTCAGATGCAAAATATCCAGATATTGAAATTGCCAACACCAGCAACAA
>Ga0316611_1000389_pt1 | contig 15577 bp, 10 predicted proteins | sample MIS2016202_MG_FD_207675 | JGI IMG/M metagenome (GOLD analysis project Ga0316611, IMG submission 207675) | Microbial mat bacterial communities from Middle Island sinkhole, Lake Huron, Michigan, United States - MIS.2016.202 | ecosystem: Environmental > Aquatic > Freshwater > Lake > Sediment... | reverse complement strand
GATCGAAGCAAATATCGATTCGTCGCTGACCGAAAAGGTTAACCTGAGTTATTTCTTTGGGCCAGGGAACGACAGCTTGCAAATTAATCCGATACAATATCCCGACAGCAGCATTGTGGCTCGTTGCGCCATCATTCACGATTTTCTCGATAAAAACGATGCTGTACTCGAAATGTGGAGCCGTTCCAAAGGCGACAGCCTGAACAAGGGTATGGCCGTTATGATAATTTCGTTCTTTTTCTCACTTGCCGTCTGGCTAATCTACCGAAGGGTAAGAAAGTACCAAAGTACCCGAAGACGGCTGGTTAGAAAATGGTAATTCTATTTTTGAGAGATCTGTTTTTCATGAAATAGGATGCTCCTTTAAAATGAGCAAATTCCTTGAATTAGGTCGGAAGCCTTGGGAAAGTTATATTATTTCATGAACTAAGTTTGCCTGGGGTCGAAAAAGCTATAGTCAACTGAAATAGAAAATTTCAAAGTTTTAAAATTAAAGATTTTAGTATTTGGGGAATTGAACTATAAATGCTCTTCACAGGAATCCTTTACAACTTCTCCCTTTGAACAAAGAAAACAGCTTGTGATCGTATGGGTAAGTATCACTCGTAATTGAAATTAAACACAAAACTATCTTTGAAATTGAGGAAAAAAAAGACTAAATTGTATAAAAAAATGCAGGTATGAGAAAATTAACTGCACTAATCATTTGTATTTGCATCACATTGGTTGCAAATGCCCAAACCGACAGCCTTACCTCCTTAGTGAATATGTCGTTCGAAGAGTTGCTGAAAGTAAAAATTACCACAGCCGGTAAGCAGGAACAACAGGTTAAGGATATTCCGGCAAGTGTGTTGCTTATTACCCGTTCCGAAATTGAAAAGCATGGTTACCGGAGCATTTCTGAGATCCTGGAGAACATCCCTGGTATGTACATGACTAATGATTATGCAACAGGAGGCCTTAATTTTGGTGTCAGGGGCTATTGGTCGGTAATTCCTAATAACAATCTGATGATATTAATCAACGACGTGGATCAGATAAATTTGCCTTATTCTACGTATACTTTTTCTGAAATAAAGGTTCCTGTCGAAGCTATAGAACGTATTGAGGTAATTCGAGGCCCAATGTCTGTTTTATATGGAAGTGGTTCCTTTTTTGGGGTAATCAATATTTTTACACGCACTTTGAATTCAAACAAACCTGCTACCAATATCGTAACAAGTTCGGCTGGTACCCAAAACACGCGTAGGGCAGTACTCCGAATATCAGATAATTTAAAGGATTTTTCCTATTCCCTGAATGCTTCCGCAGAAAAATCATCGGGCATTGACCAGCCTTACAGCCTGATGACCGACAATACCGCGATTTTCAAAACTCCAACAACGAAAAACTTACTCAAACAACAGGAGCTGTATTTTGGGTTTAATGCAAAACTGAAGAATTTTTACAGCGACTTCTCCTACAACGAAAATAATTGTGGTTTTATGTTTTTATTCCCTTCGGCAGGCGAAGGTTCTTATAACGACATCAGAGCAACGCGAATGGCAATTGGTTACAAAAACACTTTTTTGAATAAATGGGTATTAGACACAAAATTATCTTACTACAGCACATACAAGAAGTCAACCTTTGATGTTTTCTTTCAGGATTCCTACGAATATCAGGATCTGCCCAGCAAAGGCTGGGATGCTGACTTAACAGTCAACTCCAACCTCACAGAACAATTGCACCTTACCATAGGGGCAAAATTTAGAAGTATTTTGAATGTGGAAAATAATTTGCACCTCCCAACTATGGGTTTCGGTTTTTACTATAATACCACCCAAACCATTGATGAAAACGAAACTATCGATTCTTGGGCGGGTTTTGCCCAACTGGAGTATCAACCTTTCGAAAAATTGAAAATCATAGCTGGTGGCAGAGCAGAGCAGCGCTTCGATTTTACATTAAAAACCATCGTTGCCGACACTTTATTCGGTGTTCCGTCTCAAATTTCAAGAGAAAAATACAGTCAAAGCGATTTGCAATTTATTCCTCGTTTGGCTACAATTTATACAATGAATAGCAATAATATTGTCAAATTTCTATACGGAAAAGCAATAAATACCCCTTCGTGGTTTCAGGTTATGAATGGCGGGCCGCGCCGGCTCGACCTTCGCTCTCAAAATATTGAATCGTTTGAGCTAAACTATATTGCAACGCCTTTTCCGAAATTACTAATTAATACAAGTTTCTTTTATAATATAATGAATGATTTGATTGTACGTACACTGGGAGTGAATAACCAGGGGCAGTTTTATAACTATAACTCTAATGTCGGGAAAGTAGAAACAAATGGAGTAGAATTAACGTTGCAAATAAAACCGTTAGATAAACTAGATGTAGAAGCTAGCTTTACTTATCAGAAAAGTGTTGATTTAGATAATAAAGATATTGCGTATAATTACTCGCCCAATCTTTTGGGGAACTTAAAAATGTCGTACCGTATCAATACACATATGAATGCTTCCATAATAGCGAATTATGTGGACAAAATGGAAACCAATTGGTTATCGAATCCTGACGGAACAGGAAGCCGAATAGCGAAGCCAGTACCTTCGAACTATACTGTTGGGGCGAATTTAAGATTTACGGACCTGTTTAAAAGCGGGTTGTACTTCGAAATCCATGGTAAAAACCTACTCAATCAGGATATTATGTATCCGGCAACTACCAATAATAACGGCTTATTTCCAAAGGGAACTGTGGGCATGGGGCGGCAAATAATCTTTTCGTTGGGTTATAAGTTTTAATAAAAATGACTCTATTCCGATTACAAAGAACAAAGTTGCATTATACAAGTCGGAGAATAGAAGCTTATTTTTCTCTCAAATTTAACGTCCGTATAATCCGGCAATGCCTTTCAGTTCTTTCGAAATGGGGTTATTTTTCATTTTCCAATACAACCGCGAATAATCCTTTTCTTTTTTTATTTCGAAATTCGGATGGAGCTTTTCAATTTTATTGCTGCTCAAATCGCAATTGTCAATCTGAAGTTTTGAAAATGATTCTTTCAGCTCTTTAATTTGATTATCCTGAAGCCACATTCTGGTGTAATGTGAGCGGACAGCAACATTATCGGGGATGTCTGAAATCAGGTTTTTACTGGCATAAAGCTCTCTTATTGGACACTGGAATATTGACGGATCCAACAACCTAATTTTATTATTGGAAATGTCTAAATAATTCATACTTGAGAATTGTATACTTCCAAATGAAAACGCTTTAAGGTTATTGCCCGCTAAATTCAATCTATTTAGTGAAGAGCTATTAATACCCAGTTCCTTAATTTTTTTCCAATCGAATTCTTCAATCTTATTGGAACGAAGAAGTAACGACTCCAATATTGCTCCAAAATACCGATAATCTATAGTCACAATTGCATTGTTTGAATAATCCAGATTTCTGAGACTTTGCAGACCTGGTAAATTGGGATCCATGCCCGTAAATTTGTTTTGCTTGATCGTTAAAGTATTTAACTCCCGAAGCTGATGAACTTCCGATGGTAATTTTGTAAGATTATTGTTATTCAAATTTAAATGGGTCAGTTTGCTCAAATGTGCCAACCATTCAAACGATTTAATTTTGCAACCTTCGACATTAAGCTGCTTTAAGTTTACAAAACATGCAAGCGCTGAAACATCTGCAAATTCATTATAATCAGCTTCTAATACTTCGAGTTGTACTAATTCTTTTATCTCAGAAGGAACGAAAATATGTGCACCGTTTATCCATAATTGCTTTAAGCCGGTCATTTGTTTGAGCCATGGAATAGCTACGCCTAAATTAAGGTTAGAACATGCCGAGAAATCCAAAGACGTTATATTGCCAAAAAAACGGATTATTTCCGGAATATCTTTAATATCGCTGCCTTTCGCTTCGAATAAATGAGGAACAACGTCTTTAATGTTTGGGTTATTCGATGCAATAAGGTGATGCATAATACGGAAAACAAACTCATCCATATCAGGATGCTTCACTATTCCTGCAAGTTTTTTGGCAGTACTTCCTGATTTCCGCAAACTACTCGAAGAATTCTGCTTGCAATGGTCCTTAAATAATGCTGACCCATATTTGTCGTAAAGCCGTTCAGCCGATTTGGCAATCGATTTGTCGGGGTGACTTAACATAATGGCTGCCAGTAACGCCTGAATAGTTTTATTAGCCCCGCCTCCTTCAATAATCTCAAATGCCACTTTGTAATTATCGGCCTGATTACTGGCAAGTAATTGCAATAACTGATCGTTTAAACCCGAATTGTCTTTTTGTAAAAGCCAGGGGTCGTCTAATTTTATAATAAGTTCCTGCAAATACTCCTGAAATACCAGCGTTTTCCCTTCAAGCACCAGTTTTTCTATTACCTCAAAATCGGTTTCGATGCCCACTATATATAAAAGGTTCCCCTTATCATCGGGTTTTGCAATGTAAAATGACGTAGCCGAAAGCTTATCACTTAGTGTTTTTGGAGTTTGTCCTTTTATTTTGGACACCATAACAAGCCCCCTTTTTTCCTTCCACTCAAACGCTTCCAATAGGGTATTTGGCAAAAGCTCTTTAATCTCTTTGAAATTTTTGATGTAATAGCAAAAAAGCAACTTCCTTAACCGATCAGTAAGATTTTGCGAATCGTATTTCTCCCTAAAAGTACGCAATACTTTATCTGCAGGATTTCTTTCGTCGAAATTCACATGGCGCAATAAACCAAATGTTGGCGGAATATTTTGAACATCCCCATAAAATCGCAGGGTAATTTCTTCGAGAAAATCTAGTTTTAAAAACTCATCGGTATACGCTTCGGTACGAATATAAAAATCAATTTTAAGCTTTTTGAGCCAATGCATTTGAGCTAAATTTGTATATAAATCGCTAAGATTGACCTTTTCTTCTAACCCATATTCAAACTCAATATTTGTGCAATTTTTCAGTAATACTATATTCGAAGGAACAGTTTTTCCTTTATAACTGCCAATAGTAAGGGTTTGCAATTTGGGCAATTGCGCCAGTTTAACCAACTCTTTATTCAAATCGAATAAGTTATTCCTGCTAATCGAAAAGTGTTCGAGCGAATTTAATGTTGAGATATCCGGTAGGGAACGAAATTTTCCATGGGAAATATGGAGATTTTTTAATTGAGGTAAGGCATTAAGTGAATTTGGAACAGATGCCAGTGAGCTTACATTAATTTCGAGAGTCTCGATGTCGGCATACGCCTCGAAAAAATTATCGGGCAGCTCTTTAAGTTCCTCGCTATAATCCTGAATTCGTAAAGTATTTTCGGTATAGTGAATATATTTCGATAAATCTACAGTCTGTTGAATCGGTGGTATAGCCTTTTCTTCCTCTTTCTTGTTTTCGGTGTTCGACAAAAAACCAAACAGTTTTTTAAGCATGGTTATTACATTTTAGTTAAGATTAATTTACCTATTTCGGGAATGGTATAAAGTCGTTTAAGATCTTTTCGTTCAGAATTTACTAATTCCTGCGCCATTGATAAACGCAAATCGTTTGGCATATAAGGCAACAGAATGAATTTTTGCAGATTTTCAAATTCCTTATCGGTCAAATCGTTCTTTTGGTACTTTAAATAATTGGATAACCGCGTAATAATAACCGAAAAGATGTCCATTCGCTTGGTTTTGCCGTCTACCAATTCTTTTGTTCTTCCATCGACCATTTTAAAATCGGGAGTTCTAAGAATTTCTTCGGGTGCAATGAGTTTCTCCAGGTCCATATGCACAAAATTGATGAATGCCACAGCGGTTTCTTTGTCGAGACAGCCGTCGGCAAGCATTTTGACCAGATCGAGGCTTCGTTTTAAATCGGGTATATTCACAATTGCCTGAAAAAATTGCACCAGGGAACGAGGGGTGGTCCTTCGTCCGGAAATAATTTCGGGATAGGTTAATACAAAACTAATTCCCCTCGGATCAATTCTTGCGCGCTCTGCCCACCGTGCCCAAACTTTCACATCGAACTCCATAGATACATGGATCATGCGGGTTATCATGGCATCATCCATCGTGGTCACGGAATAGTCTCCACCGTCGGGATTGGCAGTTAGAACTATCATCCAGTCTTTGGGCAAGGTCCAGCTTACCAGCTCGTAGTTTTGAAGTAACTGCATAATTCCCCGTAGAATACGGTCGTCAGCCCGATTAACGTCGTCAATCAACAAAATACCCGGGCCATCTTCTTTGGGAACCCAATCGGGAGCCACAAAATGCGTGCGACTTAAGCTCTCTCCATTTTCAATCCGGGGCAATCCAACAAGGTCGCCCATTTCTTCGAATTGAGCGGGGGCGATATAGGTAAACTTGCAACCGCTTTCTAACGCAAAATCACGTACCAGCTCAGTTTTGCCAATACCATGCATTCCCCAGATACATGCCGGGGTAGGGCGCTCAGTGTCGTTGCAGCCAAAATACCTGTCTGCTAAATGTTGCAGGAAAAACCGAACTTCCTCCGAATTAACTGTTGCACCGTATGTGATGTAATTAAATTGCTTGTTTTTCTCCATGTTTAGCTTAATAATTTAGCCTTTCGGCCTGGTAAAAGACTGAATTCGGGACTTTGCGGATCGATTCCCTGCGTACTTATTACCCAGAGTATGGGAAATCGGGGTATTACTGCAGGAGGTGGGGCAAATCCATCGGTGAAATAAATAAGTCCGTCAGGTAAAAACTTTTCGTTCCCATATAAAATGGGGGCATTAAAATCTGTGCCTCCCCGGCCCATAACAAATTCGGGAGCTTGTCCGCGATATGTATATTTCTGTTGAATTTTAGCATCACATTCTACTACCTCAACTTCGGCTCCCACCTTCCAGATATGATAAATCTCGCTAAAAAAATCAATCAGCTCCTCCTTGCCCGTACTTCCCGAAGTATCTATTGCTACCAGCATTTTACGAAGCTTTTTAACTTTAATTCCAGGAACAGTTCCATACCGCTTCGAGGGGCGTTTTAACGTCGTTTTAATTTTTGTTTTGCTGCTGCTTTCGGAGAATAACTTGACCACTCGCCGCCAATCGACAAGAGGTATTGGTTTAAAAAGGATTTGCTCAATCCACAACCGTATTCCGGCAGGCAGCGTACCATACGATTTTTGAGAAGTTCGTTGGTGCGAAATATGCACTAGGTTATCAATCTGCGCCTCTGTCAAGGTTTTGCTTACACTATTTTGCTCGTATATCTCGCTCCACTTTTCGTGTCGACTCAACCCATGCGAGGTATTATTAATGCTCAAGAATGTTTGTGCCGACCGGGTATCTAAGAATTTGCCTTTCAGGCCGTTTTTAAGTTCTGCTATTTTATGGTAATAATAATGCCAGGTTTGATCTTTATCGAGCTGTAATTCCGGAAAATCTTCAAGAAACAACGATTCATCCGGCAAATACGACCTTTCGACATATTGATTTACAACCAGGTCCATGGCAATATTCATAATAAACCGATCGAACAAGCTATTTGCCACCAGGGTGTGCTTAAATACAATATGGAGAACCTCATGTTTTACAACGCCATAACGGTGTTCGCTTTTAAGCAATATATTGTCCCAAAAAAATGGATTTACATATAAAGTATGAGAATTATCGGTAAGTCCTACCCCAAGTGTTTGTAAATCGCCATCGGGGGCCACAATTTTTTTATTCAGGCAACTAAAAAAATGCGAGTAAAAAGGTTCTTTAAGCAGCAGCGATATACTTGTGCGTGTAATTTCTTCTAAAATACGGCTACTGTCAAATGTCATAATACTGAAGCTGTCCGGCTAATGTTATAAATTCATTTAATCGATTGTTCTTTTAGGCTTATTAGCAAACGAGTCCTTATACTTAATCTTTAAAATTAAGTTTCTCGATTTGAAATAATATAAGGGAGAGTTATCGTTTCGGCAATTAATAGAATTCGTACGAAAACGGACATGCATGTCCTTAATTAGAACACCTTTTCTATTCTAAATTATATTAGATTATTTCATATGTATCTATATATATGCATTTTGAAAAGTTTGGCACACACATTGTAAAGTAATAGCCATAACAATAAATATAAACAAAATGAAAACGCAAGTTCAAAAGTTCACCCTGATAGTTGCCATCGTAGCTGCTTCTTTAACCGTGAATGCACAAAATACAAAGTCATTACATGCAGGACTTTTAAACAATAAATTAACCAATCAAGTTTCTAATAAGGTGAATCATTTTAGCCACGAATTAGCCATTCAATTAGAAAAAATGAAAGAATCGATCAAATTTTCACCTGCACATATAGAAGGCGAGTCGTTTGAAGCAACAGTTGCAACAGCAGATCATATTTCGGCAATGAATGAATTAGAAGCTTCTGTAATGTTTTATCCGGAAAGTATTGAAAACAATTCTTTCACAGCATCAGAAGCTTTAACAGATTATAAGACAGTTGCAAACGAATTGGAAGACAGCGTTAAATATCGCCCAACAGAAGAAATTTGCAGTCAAAATATCAATAATTGCGAATTAGACAGTTTAACAAGCGAATTGGCCAACGAGGTTAAATTTACACCAAACGCAATCTTGTAGAAATTAGCAGTTAAGAACTGCAAAAGAACAATTGACCCTTAAAAGTTACGTTCTCTTTAAAAAATTAAAACCCAAATTTACAAAAGATACTCATACAAAGTAGTTAGTTATTAGTTATTCAATTAAAAGGCAGCCCTGCGAAGCACTGCCTTTTTGCTTTTTATAGAATTCCTCTATAAGTTCTCTTTTAGAGTAAACAATGCTCAGCGTATGTAAGCCTCCCTAAAATGATTATTTCGCAGCCGTATCGTACTTGAAATGTCTAACTCATCCTAAACAGCTTACAGATTTGAAAAAGAAAACCAAACCATTTACATTTATCGACGGAGCAAAAGATAACTTGTAAGAGGGAACCTACCCGATGACACTATTTATTTGACGTTTATACTATACGCAACATCAAAAAGTTTTATTGGGACTGAAGTTCGGATTGCAAAGAGCTTGTTTCTATTTACCTTAAACTATATTTAATCGATAAATAGCACCAATACAGCTATACAGGTGTTTGTACACAATGCAATCTTAAAATTAACGTACCGATAAATACCGTACATTTGGTTATAAATACGGAAATATTCTGTACATTTGCAAAAAAATGATCCTATGAGTACGGCAAGACAAGATAAAGCGAGATTTGACACAAGGCTACCCTTAGAACAAAAGCAACTATTTGAGAGAGCTGCTGTATTAGGTGGATATAGAAATCTGACGGATTTTGTGATTGTTACTGTTCAAAGTAAAGCTAAAGAGATTATTGAGGAAAGAGAGCGAATTCTAGCTTCAGAAAAAGACAAAGAATTATTCTTTAATACCTTATTAAATGCTCCAAAGCCAAATAACGATTTGGTTTCAGCTAAAGACGAATATAAAAAAATTATGTCTAAATGAATTATCTAACTGAGCCGTTAGATCCTAAACATGACAGAGGTAATTTCTCATGCGGTAAAGAATTATTGGATAATTACTTTTGGACTCAAGCAAAACAAGATGTTAAAAGAAAACTATCTGCATGCTTTGTATTAATTGAAAAAGAAACGACAAGAATTTCCGGATACTACACTCTTTCGAGTAATAGTATTTCAAATAATTTGATACCCGAGTCTTTTAAAAAAAGGTTACCAAATTCGTATTACTCGATTCCAACAATATTAATTGGACGTTTAGCAGTTGGAAAAGATTTTCAAGGAAAAGGCATTGGCAAGCTCCTTTTGATTGATTCACTAAAACGGTGTTTTGATTCCTCCACATCCATTGGGGCATTTGCTGTTATTGTAGACCCAATAGATAAGGATGCCGAAAGGTTCTATTCTAAATATGGTTTTGTGAAACTGGTTGATAGTGGAAAAATGTTTTTACCAATGAAAACAATAGAAGAATTATTTGCATAATGCACTGTTTACAACAATCATATATATTTTATTGCGCAGAATACGGATCTTATAGTGCTGGCTTCTAATTTTAGCTCTTACCGTCACGATAGGAAATCGCTTCGAAATCCCCAACAAATTTTATATGTATTGATGTGTGTAATTTTAACCACAAAATATGTCCAATAAAAGAGGTATGGCAAATAAATGAGATTGATTATTTGAATATTACAAAAGTTGTTAAGTTGTAGATAACAAATATTCAACAATCATTAAAGTGATTGATATTAATGTAAAAATACAAAAATATTTATACGATTTGTTGTTGGCTCTGAATCAGATTCTCCAAGAATACAAAATGGACTTTTCACTGAGGCGGCTTACTTAAAGAAAAAAGGACTTCTTGAACCTTATCAGGTAAGTCAAGTGAATGAGATATTTACTTTTTTTAATGCAAACTTACCATGTCCTCCATTCAGCAAAAAGAATTGGTCAATTGATGCCATTTCATGGTTTAAAGATACAGCCACAACTTATATTGACAAAATGAGAGATTTAACAATGATACTTGAAGAAAATAATCTTATAGTAAGCGTTTTATTAACTGATAAACCAGGAATGATTCTCTATGAAGATGATTTTCAAATAGTGTCCCAAAACAGAACATATTAAATAGTAAACAGATAAAAAATACACACAACAAGATTTATATAAATTGTGGAGCATCAGAAAATGATTCGATTTTGCATGAATTGAATCCTGAAACAGAGAGAATTGAAGTGGAGCATAAATGCCTGTACAAAGCAGATTTAGTAAACTAAGACATTCCTATATGCAACTGTGTTCAAACGTTGTTCTAATGCTTTTCCTTTTCAATCTGTTCATGACTTTTTAAATATAAAGGCAAAGCAGCTGAGCCATACCAACTATACAATTCCGGCTCTAACAGCTTTTCGCTGATAGCCGGATCGGCGTTTAATAATTCAGTAGCCTCTTCGGTAGTTGCTACATTCAGAATAAAAATTCCCCGATACGTTTTATCGTTCTTCCTCATTGGACCAGCTACAACTAATTTTCCCATTTTAGCCAGACGTGTTATATTATTCATATGTCCACGGAACAAACTGTCGATAACTGTTTTGTTATCGGTGGTATTAGTCCCGGTTTTCAAAATAACTAACACGTATTGTTTCATACCGTATTCGTCGGCACCCAGCGAATCGGCAAGGGCTTTATTGTAATGCACATTGCTGTTCTGGGCATTGCCCATCAAGCAAAAAACAACCAGGAGAGTCAAAGAGAGTATAGGTTTCATAAGCAAATTATTTGATTATTTTTTTTCGTTACGTAATAGGTTTAATTGGCAATTTATTATAAGGATTTCATTGTATAAATTGTTTAAAAGAGTTCGCAAAATGATTTAAGATATATGACTGATCGAAATTAATATTGTAAAAGCTCTTTAATATTAATCGATTATGAATTTCGATACTTCCTGGTCAATCTGGCTGAAAAGTCTGGCAATGGATTAATTTTTTGTGTGTATTTATGAACCCCAATTGACAAACTCACTAATTATAAACATATTATAATTTACAGGATTAGAAATATCATAATATGCTTAAAATTCAAATAAATAATTCGACCTTAAACCGGATATATTTTATTCGAATAATTGATTAATATTACAAAAATTAACCTGCTTTTTAATAGGGTAATTTCGTCTTCGTCAGTATTAATAGAAATATAGGATTTAACATTAACTAAATGCTTTGTTGAATGTTTTAGTTTTTGCAAAGCAAAGGAACTAATTACTTTAAACTTGAAATGGGTTAATTTTTCCCACGCAATTTATTCCCCGAACAGTATAATGGCTTGCCTATTATGCTGCTTTATAGTTCTATTTGCAAATTTGCCAACCTATTCGCAAAACTCGAATTGCTCCAACCTGGGCTTTGAATTTGGTAATTTTACCAATTGGATTGGTGAGACCTGGATATACAGCTCTTCGCAACCTTCTTCCAATACTCCCCGGGTAACCGGTTTTGCTACTCGAAGGCATACCATTATGTCGGATACTTCAGCGCGCGATGCCAATACCGGGTATGCCCTCCGAACAATACCTTCGGGATACAAATACTCTGCCCGGTTAGGCGATGGGTTTACCAGTGCCGATGCAAGGTTCAGATGTTGGGACCAAAGTTTACGGTATACGATGACCATTGATTCGTCGAATGCGCTTTTGGTTATGAAATTTGCCTGCGTTTTGCAATATGCGAGTGGGCACCCCGGCATTGTGGAGCCTCGTTTTCGACTTACCCTTTACGATTCCATTGGAAATATTATCCCCGATTGTTCCAATTACGATGTGTATTCCACCAACGTGTATGTAAAGGGCTTTAAAACCTACATCCCCCCTGGCACCACCACTCCTGTAAAGTGGAGAGACTGGACTACGGTTGGTGCTAATCTACTTAACTACTTAGGGCAAACTATTACCGTTGAGTTTATGGCAGCCGATTGTAACGGTCACTTTCATTACGGGTATGCTTATTTTTTGGCCGAGTGCCATCCGCTTACTATCGACATGAAATATTGTGCGGGAGATTCAATTGCGAACCTCACTGCCCCCGAAGGTTTTGAAAGATATAGCTGGACTGATAAAAATGGGTTAGTTGTCGACACCATGCGCTTTTTCCAGGTACTGAAACCAATAGGAGGAGAGACTTATTCGTGTACAATGCTGTCGGCTACTGGTTGCGTTGTGAAGCTGGATGCAACTATTGCCAAATTTTTACCCGTCGCCAAATTTACTTCCTACATGATCGATTGTAAATCAAACACCGTTCAATTTGCCAATTTATCTACTTTTACCCAAGGCACTTTGCAATTTGAATGGGACTTTGGCGATGGAAGGACTTCTAATGAAAAGAACCCGCGGTACACATTTCTTACATCGGGGTTACACCCAATGACACTTATCGTCAAAAACCCTCCTTCATCGTGTACCGATACGCTGTATAAGGTCGTCGAATCGTTTTCGCCTCCGCTAATTGGCATTTCAGGCGATTCTACGTATTGTCCCGGTAAGAGTGTTACCATAAAAGCTTATGGAGCTTATGAATATAAATGGAACATTGGTTCCAGCGCCGATTCATTGATAATTTCAGCTCCCGGAGGTCGTTATTGGCTCCTTGGATATTCGAGTACCGGTTGTGTTTCGGATACGAATTATGTGACAATTGGAGAAGAACCCGATTGGGATTTTATCTCGTTAAGCGATACCACATTATGCGAAGGCTTTGATACGAAACTTCAGGTTACAGGAGCGGCAAATTATCGGTGGTATAACAACGATACAGCCTCTTTTATAACTGTAGGCGAACCGGGGATATATAGCGTTGTTGGTTCGAATAAGCGGGGATGTAAGAAAGACCGAACCTTCCAAGTATTGGAATATCCTATACCAACTTCGAACTTTACCACATCGGTTAATACCCTCGATTGGAAACATAACCAACTCATTTGCACTACCATTCCTCAAACCGATGTGCTGTATACCTGGAATATGGGCGATGGAACCATAAAAACAGGAACCATTGTTCAGCATGATTACCAAATTTCCGCAGCAAATTTACAGTTTACCATTACTCAAACTGCCAGGAGTATTTACGATTGTGCCGATAGTACTTTCCAAATAATAGATGTTACTCCTTTTGTTCCAAATGTTTTTTCGCCTAACGGCGATGGAATCAATGATATTTTTATGGCGGACATTGAACTGCAGGTTTACGATCGTAACGGATTGATACTTTATAAGGGGAATACCGGTTGGGATGGGAAGTATAGGGGACAGCCCATGGAACCTGATACATACTTTTACTCGGTTCAGTATTTAGACCGAAATCAGCACGAACAAACCAAAAAGGGGTATATAACATTAGTGAGATAGCTGTATGAAATGAAATTTACGCGCATTTATCTGATATTTTTTGTTTTGCTGGTTCCTGAGCTGAAAGCCTTTGCTCAAGCGGATATCAGCATGGCAACCCATTGGAATAACCGTGCAAACTACAATCCGGCAAGTATTGCCCGGACGGATTATTTATATCTCTTTTCGAACCTCCGTCAGCAATGGCTTGGCGTTAATGGTGCCCCCCGGGTTTTTAACGTACAGGCATCGCAGTATGTCGATAAAATTCGTTCAGCATTTGGTTTGTCCGTAGTCGGAGATAAAATTGGTGCCGTTAATTCATTCAACCCAATGGCAACATACGCTTATCGAATTGCAAAGCATCAGGATTGGGCGCTTTCATTTGGAATTTCGGCTGGGGTATTCTCCAGTTCGGTGAACGGTTCCCTTTTTGAACCCGATATAGCGAACGATCCTTTCATATACTATGGTAAGGAAAAAAGTATCAGGCCGGATTTTAATGCTGGTGTCGAATTTCAAAATTCAAACTTTGTGCTCGGGGTTTCTTCTACCCATATATCGTCCGTTTTTAAAACCAATAATCTGTATTTAAATACGAACCACCGATATGGCTATGCGATCTATAAAAACACTGGTTCTAAATTTTTCAATTACAATGTTGGCCTCCAGGTAGTAAACCGGTCAGATCTTACAGTTATGGAAATAAATACTATCTTTCGAATCAAACACCTGACTGGGCTGATCGACGGGTTAAGAGAGGTTTTCGATGTGGGGCTCACCTATCGTACATCCCGGCAGATGACTGTCCTATTTGGAGTGAATATTTCTTCTAACGCACGAATTGGCTATGCTTACGACCACAGTTTTATGAAAGGGTATAACCCAAATGGAACCCATGAAATTGTGCTGGAGTGCCGCTTTCTCAGGAATGCAGCTTCTACCCGCCTGAAATGTGGCGACGATTTATTCTGGTATTATTAAAGATCTTTTTATAACGATTTATGAACCTATTCAAATCAACATTCGGGTTAATTATACTTGTTTCACAGATATTTATCGTTTCGGCTTTTGGAATATCAGCAAAATTTACCGTTATAAAAAAGAGCAACTGTGCTCCGGCACTGGTCGAATTCACCAATACTTCAACTTCCGGAGCCGGAATCACCTATAAATGGAATTTTGGGTTGGGCGCAATTGTCACTACTACCAGCAATTCGTTAAAAAGTCAGCTTTATACCACCCCCGGCCAATATAAAATTACCCTGATTGCAACAAATGGAGTGGATACCGATAGCACCAGCGCTATAATAATTATTGCAAAAGGTCCGAAAGCGGATTTTGCAGCTGTTCCTGCTTCAGGATGCAGTCCATTGCTGGTAAACTATACCAGTAATTCTGCCCCGGGCGATTCGGCTATTGCAACTACCGAATGGGATTTCAGAAATGGCGACTACCTCTCCGGAAACGCTGTACAATATACCTATCGTAACTCGGGCATGTATAACATAGCCCTGAAGGTGACCGATAAAAATGGATGTTCAAATTTTCTGGAGTCCGACAGTATTATTCAGGTTATGAAGAAACCCGTTGCAAATTTTGCAGCGCTGGATACATTTTCATGCACTCCGCCTCTCAATGTAAGTTTCGTTAATTTATCGACTGGCACCTCCAATTTAACCTACA
>Ga0316611_1000387_pt1 | contig 15595 bp, 12 predicted proteins | sample MIS2016202_MG_FD_207675 | JGI IMG/M metagenome (GOLD analysis project Ga0316611, IMG submission 207675) | Microbial mat bacterial communities from Middle Island sinkhole, Lake Huron, Michigan, United States - MIS.2016.202 | ecosystem: Environmental > Aquatic > Freshwater > Lake > Sediment... | reverse complement strand
GTCCACTATTGGTAATAGCTGTTTTAGAGAGTATTACATAATTGGCAGCTGTACCTAAATCTATTGCTTGAATAGCCTCAGTAGTACCTCCGGTTGTAAAACTCCATTCGTAAATTTTGGCAATACTTGTACCGTCGGTATTTTTTGCCGATGTATTAATAGTTGCTGTATATTGTTTATTAGCCGCAAAAGCACCCGAAGGTTTATAAGTAGCTATACCATTGGCATATTCTACAATTCCGGTTACTGTAGCGGTACCTTGTTTAAGGGTAAATGTTGAACTATTAATGGTTAACGGATGCATTGGCTGACTGAATGTTATCGATACCACATTATTACGGGGTACGTTCATTTCGTTGGTGAGCGGATCAGTTGAGGTTACAAAGGGGGTTAATGAAGGATCGTTATTGTCTTTATCCTTACATGCCCCCATAAACACCACCAGTGCTAAAGCAAATATGGGTATTATTATTTTTAATTTCATTTTAATTTTTATATTACTTAAATTATAGTAAATAATTTTATTTTTAGGCCAGAGGTATTAAAAAATGTAGCGTATCGATATGGCACCACCATCTACCCAAAAACCTGAGTATCCATAAAAATTGTAGGTAGGTTTCCAATCCACACTTATATTTATAGGTACTTGTTCAAAATTGTACTCAAGTCCTAAAATGCCATCCATTCCTATTACGGTGTACGATTTTCCGGTATCGCCCCAATTGGTATACTCACCGTTCCAAAATCCAACATGTCCGCCTAAGCCGGCGTACCAATTTAACCGTTCGGCGCTAAAAACCCGGCCGTGTATTTCAAACAAGCCTGTTGCTACAACACCTTTCCAACGACTGGTAAGTATGGCTTCAAAGGCCGTATTTGACGACAAGAAATGTTTAATTGTTATTCCGTTGTAAAGTCCGCCTCTAAGGCCTATACCTGTATTGTAATCCTGTGCATTAGCATATAAAAATGCAAATAATGTTAATAGCATAGTAAATCCAATCTTTTTCATAAGTTTCAATTTTTTATTTCCTACTCGTTTGGCTTTTCGGTTCCGCCCCAACTTTTTTAATCCACGCTGGAAGGTATATATATATATATTTTTGGTTTAACAAAGATAGGTAGTAGTGATATGGATAATGTTACACAAAAATTTAAATTACTTGCATATATCACTGATTTTCAAATAAAACAATATTTGAAACATCCGAAATTTAATGTGTATGGGGTATGGTGTAAAGCCTGTTGAGAGCCAAAAAAAAGGAGGTAACTACAGTTCTTCGAGATTATGTTTACGCTTATTTTTCAGTTTTTTATAAAATGAAGGGGTAAGTCCGGTTACTTTTTTAAACTGATTGGAAAAGTGGGCAACACTGCTATAATTGAGCTTGTACGATATTTCGGAAATATTAAGTTCATCGTACAGAATAAGCTCTTTAGCCCTTTCGATACGGTGTATTATAACGTAATGCTGAATGGTATACCCTTTTACCTCCGAAAAAAGATTGGAAAGGTATGTGTAATCATAATCCAGTTTTTCGGTAAGATAATCGGAAAAGTTTGTCAGGGGTATTTCATCGGTATAATGAATCATTTCCACAATTACATTTTTAATTTTTTCAACAAGTATACTTTTTTGATCATCGAGTAACTCCAGTCCAAATTTTAGCAGGGCAGTTCCGAGAAAGTCATGTTGTTCCTGAGTAATAGGTTGCATTAATTCCACCACGCCCAACTCAACTACTGCATATTCAATGCCCAACTTGGTAAGTTCATCCCTGACCATTATTTTGCATCGGAGGCTTACCATGTATTTAATGTATAATTTTGCACTAACTTTTGAAAGTATCGTCATAAGAACGTTGTTATTTTTGATGTTTTTATCCGAAATGGATTAAAATATTTTGATGTTTTAATCCGAAATGGATTCACATATAAAGTCCTAAATTAATCAAATATTCCTAATTAACAACTAAATTACGATTTATTTATTACTTTAATTAAAAATAACCTAAAATTAACATCCGGTTTTTCCAAAAAAGTAACATAATATTTTGTTGGGGGCCCAATTTGGGCGAACTGCTTTTTAGGCAGTTTACTATTTAAAATACGGTGCCTGTAATAAAATGAATTGATAGTTTAGCAACTTTCCGAAAAAGTTTGATATACCGTGTTAAATAAAACTACAAAACTGAAAAAACTAAGGGAAAATATATAAGAAGCGATGTTTGCAATTAATTTATAAGCGAAAAGTTGTTCCAATTCGTAATCCAAAGTGTTTGTTAAAATACAGTTCTTCGGGTAGAAATCCTTCAGTTTTATAAATCAATCCTAAATCGATAGAAAATGCATTCAACCATTTATCCCTGTTATTGAAGAAGAAATATTTTAAATCGACATCAATTGCACCGCCGTTAAACGATTCCGTTGTGTTAAATGCATAATTGCTGGGTTGATTCCAAAAATGACCAGCTAGGTTTGTATAAATCCTTTTATGTACCGGGAAGTTATGAAGCGTAATTCCAAATCCATGAAACCAATTTTCGCGATTTTGATATTGCCGGGCGTAGCCATGAATATTTAAATTATTGTATTTGACCCAAATATTTTCATCGATAAAATCGCCAAAAGGAGCCATTGTGTAGCCCATGCCCACATTAATTTTCAAATTTTCGGACACTTTAAAATTCGATTTTCCAATTAATAAAGGGTTTAGTAAATTTAGTAACGACCGATAACCCATGCGGTGAACATATTTTTTTTCGTTGCTTGTTAAATCGGAATATTTTGTATATCGGTAAAAATCCATATCCGGACGGTATAAATGCCTTGCTGCTCCATATGTATCATAGCCAACAATATCGCGTTCCAACTCATTTTCTTCTTCTTTAAGCTTGATGTTAAATCCGAAAAGCCCTGAAAGATAATATTGTAAAATGCCGATCTTACGAAATAGGTATTCTACACTGTAATTTTTAAAATTATCATCCTCAAAACTTCCGATAGTTTCCATCCGGTTAGTTAACATGTAATCGGATTCTAAACCACCCGAATGTAACCGTATATATGTTGGTAAATCATTATCGCGAAGGTTTTGAAGTGTTTGGTCGGTTACACCTTTTACATAGGCTGCTCCATATTTGTTAAAATATGGTTGCGAAACCGAACCAATATTATTAACTGTTAATATGGAACGATGTCCTTCTTCGTGCGTAAAAGGCAGAAAAAATACCGCTTGCAGCCCCGTTTGAATTAAATATGCGACGTTATCATTTTTTGATACGGAATAAAGTTCTTTGGCTAACAAACGATATCCCGATAAGTAACTTTGATTAATTTGCCGCATTGTAAATAATTGCGATGGCGAATCTTGTATTATAAAGCTGTAATAAGTGTAATCGATTATCGTATCTTTTTGTCCAAATACTTGTACAATTGGAAGTAAGAAAATAATTAGGATAACCTTTTTCATGTTTATTAGCTTTTTTTATCGCAATAAATGTAAGTACGAATTATTAATTTACCAACAAAATCGCATTTTGTAAATGTTTTAAATTTCTTTTGCCAAAGGTATCGGTACTTTTATATTTAGTAAGGTATGCTGTTTATTTTATAATCTTTAATTCTTTCATTATTTTCTTTGTTAATTCAATCCTAAAATTATTATTTAAATCGGCAAAATTATTCACAATTATATTCATAGCAAAAATTATGGTTTCTGTATCGGTTTCTATAAAACCAACATACCAACCAATAACTTTGTTATCCAAACAATCGCCGGTTCCGGTTTTCCCGTACAACTTATATACAGGGGTAGTTTCATAAAGCATTATACTTTTTACCGCATCGATATTTTTAGTGGAAACTCCTGACAAATTATTTAAATACATTCTTTTTAAAAAATCAATTTGTTCGATAATTGAAATCTGCATGGAACCGCAAAGCCAATAAGTATCTAATCCACAGGATATATCGTTGTTGCCATAATTTATATTGTTAACCATTTTATGCATCTGTTCTTGTCCAACCCTTCGGGCCAACTCCTGGTAATACCAAACACAGGAATATTTAATTGCTTGTTTTAATGACAAATCCTGATACCAATATTTAAATGGTTCATTTGCCAAATAAAACGCATCCTTAGGATGGAGTATACTATCATATTTTATAATAAATCCGGTATCAGCAATTACACCAGTTTCCAATCCAATCAAAGAGTTTGGTATTTTGAAAGTTGAACAAGGTGAAAATCTTTTTTTACAATGCTCCGGATTGTATTGTATGTATTTATCGGTATTTAAGTTGTAAATAGCTATTCCTCCTGTAAAGTTTCCAAAATAGGGTTTGAGGTCAAATGTATCAATTGTTTGACCAAATAAATTACTGTAGAAAAAAATTAAGCAAAATAAACCTAATTGTTTCATTGGTTGTATTATTTTAATGGAAAACTATATTATTATTAAGAACAATTTATTTTATAAACGCTTTTTACTTTACCACAATATTGTAGGATGGCTTGGTACTTAGTAGCGTTTTGCCAACCGATTTTGAATTAATAATTTTGGTTTTTACCTGAGGTTAGGTTCGTTTATAGTTTTACACCCGTTGTTCGATTACTCGTATCATGCATTTTGCCTCACTTTACTGTTATACAAGGTACCATTATCAAAATCAAAACAATGTGCGTAACTTTGACACCAAATTTCATTTAAGTTTTATTTGTTTGAATATCCGTATATTTTATTACTTTTTGTATTAAATCATTTTCGTTTATTGGTTTTGTAATATAATCGTCAAATATTCCTTTATATTTTTCTAATTCATGTTCCAAAGCGTAACCGGATTGCGCAACAATTGGTAAATCCGGCTTTAATTCTTTTATAATTTTTGCGGCTTCGTATCCTGAGGTAATTGGCATTTTGATATCCATTAATATTAAGTCAATGTTAGGATTTGAGTTGAATATTTCGAGCGTTTCTTTTCCGTTTTTGGCATGGATTAGTTTTAAGTCCATTTTGCATAAATACTCTTCAATTAAGAGAAAATTATATTCTTCGTCTTCAGCTACTAAAACCGTTTTGAAATTATTGTTTTGATTTGTTGGGGCTACTGATTTATCAATTTCATTTACAGGTTCATAAGGAATAGTGAAGTAAAAAGTTGCACCTTTTGTTGGTTCGGATTGAACCCAAATTTTCCCGCCACATAATTCGGTTAAACCTTTTGAAATGGATAACCCCAAACCGGTTCCACCGTAATTCATTTGTATTGATTTATCTGCCTGTCGGAAACGTTCAAATATTATCTCGTGCAATTCCGGTTTTATGCCTATTCCACTATCTTTTACGTAAAATTGCAATTCCTGTGGTGACACGCCGTTTTGTTGTTGTACAACGGTATACCCAAATTCGATATATCCTTCGTGCGTAAATTTTAATGCGTTGGTTAAAAGATTGGTTAAAATTTGGGTAATTTTGGTTTTATCGGTTAAAATTTCCGATTGCAGGTCGTTTAATTCTTTTTTCGCATACAATGAAATATTCTGATTTATCGATTGTTGTTTAAATACCGAAAGCAATTCAACAATTACATTATTTATACAAACTTTGCTGATATTTAATTTTTCCTGCTTTGTTTCTAACGACGAAATGGTAAGAATATCGGTTACAATGGAAAGTAATTGATGACTGCTGTTTTGAATGATGGAAACAAAACTTTTTCGTTTTTCGTCGGACAAATCAGGCCTATTTAATTGTCCTGAAAACCCGCAAATTGCATTCATTGGAGTGCGAATTTCGTGCGACATGTTTTGCAAAAATGCGGTTTTTAACCGGTCGCTTTCTTCGGCTTTTTCTTTGGCGGCTTTAAGTTCCAATTCCATATTTTTACGCTGCGTAATTATTTCGGTATATATAATAAACCCACCGATAGAATCATCGGCTTCGTACCATGGGCGGCATTCCCAACGTGTCCATTCCAATGTACCATCTGCTCTTGGATATGAATCTTCTTCTGCCCCTAAAATTTCGCCGTTTAATGCTCTGGTGTGAACATCACGCCATTTTTGCGGTATGTCCGGTTGTACTTGGTAATGGTGCCTTCCGATTATATTTTCCTCTGCTATTTTATAATCTTTTAAATATCCATTACTAACATAAATATAGTTGTAATTTTTATCATGAACAGCCACGGCGCCCCTATTGTGCTCGATGATATATTGCATTAAATCGTGCGAATGTTTTAAGGCTTTGGCACTTTGCTCTGCCCTTTCTTTTGCGGCGGATAATTCAATATTTGTTCGATTAAGTTTTTCGTTCATTTCCTGAAGCTGAAGCTCCACTTGCTTACGTTTGGTAATTTCTAAGAAAGCCGCCACAAAATGGTCGGGTTTGTATTGATAACCAACACAATCGTACCAACGTTGGTTTGATTCCAAATACTGTTCGAAGTGAATTGTTTCACCTGTACGGGCAACTTTTCCAAACACGCCAATCCAATCGAATGGGTCGTTTTCAATACCAGGGAAGGCTTCTGTAACTAATTTTCCGCGTGGGTCAACGCCCGTTAATTCAATATAGGCTTGGTTGGCATCAAGAAAAAAGTAATCGATTGGTTTTCCTGTATCATCATTTACCATAACATGATAAGCTGCTCCAATAGGACCTTTTTCGAAAAGTGCTCTGAATTTCCAATCGGATTCTTTCAATGCTTCTTCGGCTTGTTTACGGTAGGTAATATCGTGATAATTACCTAAAATACCTTGTATATCGTTGTCGTGAAAAAGATTTACTGCTTTAAATTCTATCCAAACATAATTTCCGTTTTTATGTTTATACCGCAGTTCGGTTGTTCCTGTAGCATTGGGTTCTGTTACTAACGCACTTAAAAATTTTTGTCCGGCCTCCAAATCATCGGGGTGAATATTATCCCATGCACTTTTACCTATCATATCCTCTGGTTTCCATCCGAATAATGCAGTAATATTGGGGCTTTTATATTTGTTAGTATTGTTTTGGTCTATAATAACAACAACATCGCCTATATTCGAAACCATTTTATTTTTAATTGCTTCGCTTTTTCGTAATGCTTCTTCTGCTTGCTTACGTTCGGTAATATCTTCGTGCATAAAAACGAAACGTTCCGGATTGCCTTCAATATCTTTTAAAGGAAAAAGAACGGCTTTTACCCACGCAGGTTTATCCGGAAAATTAGAACTAATATGACGAACATTGTAATAGGTATCGGGGAAGTAAACAACTTCGCTATTTTTAGCACGCTGAATAAAATCGGCGAAACCAATTTTTTGAAGGTCGTCGAAAATAGAAAATCCTGTTGGTGGTACAATACCAAAAAGCTGTGTGTGTGCCGGATTTGTTTTAATTGTAAAGCCATTTTTGTCAACAATTTGAATAGATAATGGATTTTTATCAATAATTTCATGAAACATGGCGTCCATTAGTTTGCGTTCGCTAATATCTTTTACAAACGCACCCAGAAATTTAGGGTCTCCTTTTTCATCGTTTATACTCCAGCCCGTTATAGCAATAGGATAAATTTCGCCGTTTTTTTTGATCAACTCCTTCTCAAAATAAAGCAGACTTCTTGTTTTCATGCTATAGGCAATATTTTCCTGCTCTTGTTTGTGCCATTTTTTTGGTGTTAAATCTGAAAAATTGGTGTCCCTTAATTCTTTTAATGTTAATCCTAATTGTTGTAAAAGAGCCTTATTGGCTTCAACTATTTCGCCGGTCATGGTTGTCATGGCAATACCATCGGGACAAGTTTCGAAAAAGGTTCTGAACTTTTCTTCGCTTTGTATTAATCTGTTTTCAATCGCTTTTCTTTCAGAAATATCTTCCGAAATGCCGACAATTCCAATTACTTCGTTTTCGTTGCTATAGATTGGTGATAATTTTAAGGATACCGGAAATGTTTTACCGGCTTTATTTTTCACTAAGTATTCCGAAATTAATTTGGAACCGTTCGATATTTCGTCAACCTTTTCATGGCTATATTTAACAAGTTCAATGGGCGATATTAATTCGATGGTAGTTTTTCCCATTGCTTCATTTTGGGTATATCCGTAAAGTTTCTGGGCAAAATTGTTCCACAGAATTATTTTTGCATTTTTATCGGTTACAATAACCGATTGTTGAACCGAATTTAATATTTGTAAATGAAACGCTATCTGTTGTTTTAGTTCATCTATTTCAGTCATTGTCGTTGTAGTTTTATAATACACTTCATATAAAATGGCTAGCAGCTTTGCTTTTTTTAGGATTTAAAGGTACAATTGTTTCAATTACCCACAAAAGTTCCTTTCTTGCACAAATGTTCAAGTTTTCACAAATGCCCACAAAAAGAACAATGGCCGATCAATAATTTGTTGAACAAATCATTTCATGAAGCTAAAGTACTAAAAACGGAGTAAATTGCCAAATATATTTACTTTGAAATTTATACACTTATGGCAACAAAGAATGTATTATTGCATGCAGCGGAAACCATTCCGGGATTTTCCGATATTCAAAAGCGATTTGTTCGGTTTTTAACCTTAAAGGATGTAAGTAAACCTACGCTTCTGGCTTAATGAGTAACTCGTGCCGAAAACTGTTTATTAAAGCTGGCGAAATGGTGGTGGGAAAAGCTGAAAATCCCCCCACCTATGGTTTTGTAGTGTACTTATTTGGCAATTAATTGTTTTTTAAAGGTCGATATTTTAGCCTTTTGGAAAGATTATACAACTACTGGTATTAATTGTGTATAATTTGTATTGTTTAACTTACTTACAACGTTTAATAATTTTATGATAGCTAACTAAAAATTGAATAACCGCCATTGATGCTTTTAAATTTATTGATTTAGGTAAGAGGTGTAATACCTAAAAGTCCGGATTTATAAAGCGTGTTATTTTCTGCTTTTGGTGAATAAAATAATTTGTTCAACATAACCTTCCGCGTCAAAACCGGTATCAGCTATTACTTATATTTGTACTAATTTGTACCGGTTTTGACGCCGAAGCCGAAGATATTAGCAACTTGAATTGTCAATCATTTCAACTGTTTTCTCGTAGATGTGTTTTGCAAATTCATACATTTCTGTAACTTGTTCTGTACTTGGTTTCCCCAAGGGCATTAAGCCAAATTCACCCGGATAACGTGAAGTTGTGTAGACTTTATCCAAAAGTTCAAGCATTTCCAAATCTATCTCAAAGTTTATATGTGCTTCAATTTTGGAATGTAATATGAATAAATTATGCACACGTTCCAATTTTAATTCGTTTTCTTCAAGCACAGCTTTGAAACATTTCTCAATTGTTTGCTGTGAATGAAACGCAACGATATTTGTTAAAAAATCATCTTTAATGTTGTTTTCGCAACTTTTTAAATCGGCTGCGGCATATTCAAGCCACTGTTGTGTGATTGCTTTCATATATAATTTTTCCTTTTGATACTATTTCATTGCTGAACGAGCTGTTTTGCTTAATAAAAAGTTCGTACATTGGCAAAGTGTGGACGATTAAATCAACTGCAATTTGCTTTTTTACAGAACGTATCGCTTTACTTACTTTCAGATACAGTTTTGAATGCTCATTAAAATCTTTAGGAATATAATTATCATTCGTAACTACCACCAAATCAATGTCGCTGTCTTGGGATGGCGTACCGTATGCATAGGAGCCAAATAAAAGCACTTTGTATAGATTAATGACTTGTAGGCTTTCTATTAATTGTTCGATATACGTATTTTCTGATTGCATTTTAATTTTTGTTTTTTAATGCAAGTTACTATTTATTTTTTAATCTGCCGAACTTTTAAACCGACCGATTATATTTTTCAAAAAAAAATTCTGCAGCTTCGCGGCATATAAAAATTTTCAATAGTCAAATGGTCAGTCCTTAATACACCGAACGCTGAAGCCGTCGCTGAAACCGACGGTACGCTCTTCTTTCCAACGTTTTGCTGTACCGGAACTGTAGTACAGGTTCATACACCAAGCGTACGTATTATCGTAAATCGTACTTGACCAAAAATAGGTATAATCGCCAAGTTCATCGAATGTACCGTCGACAGAGTAGCGGTAGCACGAAGGCTAAGCATTAAAACCGCTACTATTTGTTGCGCCTTCATTTGGACAATTCCACACAAACGCTTGTCCTTCATTAATTACCTCGTAGGTTTACCTAAATACGGCATTATGGCTTAATGAGTAACGCAAACCGATAGCAGTTTATAAGAGCTGGCTAAATGGTGGTGGGAAAAACTGAAAATCCCCCCACCTATGGTTTTGTAGTGTACTTATTCGGCAATTAATTGTTTTTAAAGGTAATTTTGTTAAGCCTTTTATAGAAATTATGCCACGTCAAGTATTAATTGTGTACAATTTGTATTGTTTAAATTACTTACGATGTTTAATAATTTTATGATAGCTAACTAAAAATTGAATAACTGCAATTGATACTTTTAAATTTATTGATTTAGGTAAGTGGTGTAAAACCTAATAGTCCGGGTATATAAAGCGTGTTATTTTCTGCTTTTGGTGCATAAAATGATTCGTTCAACATAGGCTTCAGCTTCAAAACCGATACCTGCTATTACTTATATTTGTACTGCTTGTTACCTGTTTTGACGCCGAAGCCTTAGATATGCAATATTTTATTTTTTCATATTTTCAATAAGTAATTCAACTAATTCAAAAACAAGAGTTACAGGATTTTGCAAATGATATTGTAATTCTTTTTTGTCTTCATATAATTTTTTAGCTCTTTTTATCGCTTCTGTTTGGCTCGCTCTTTTGTCGCTTTGCAATCTCTTTAATATCTCTGAACTGAATTTCCTTTTTTTACCTTCTTTTTCATAATTAATATTCCATAATTGACTAAGTTGTTCGTAATAAAACGTTCTATGATTTTCACAATCATTGTATTGGTAATGTAAATAAAACCATAATTCAAAAGCATCATTCGAATATGCAACTTTAAATCCCAAATCCTTTGCTTTTTTGATAGCATTATTAAAATCTGGAATACAATTTTGTTCATCTCGTTTTATATCTAAATCAAACACACACCAAAGTTCATCGAAGTTTTCACTTTTTTGAATTTCTTCTGCACATTCAATTAATTTCAATTTTGATTGTCCTAAACCAAAAGTTTTTACAGTTAAAGTCAATACTGGAAATGATTTAAAATACAATGGTTCAGTATTTTCTCCTTCACATACTATTAAAATAGTTTTTTTCAGGTTCTCTGTTTCAACTTTATATTCAGAAGTATGAACCTTTTTTAACCAAGGTTTTTGAGATTTTAAATCAGTTTTTGTTGCATATGTTCGTTTTTTAGGCATCTTTTTCATTTTTAAATAGTTGATTAAAATCACCTAAAAACGGAATAGCTCCGTATTTACCTTTAATATAATCTTTCTGAAAAGACGCAGTATTTCTAATACCTTTGAATTGAACTAATGAATATAAATGACTTTCACCGAAATTGTCTTTCTCTACAAAATCAATTTGGTCTCGCCTTAATAAATCAGCTGATAATAAATTTGTATCGTGAGTTATAAAAATTAGTTGTGAAAATTTATTATCGACTGAATTAAATAATTCAACAATCTTTTTTGATATTAATGGATGAAGTCTTGCATCAAATTCATCTATTACAAGTGTTTCCCCATTTTCAATTGCTTTTATTAGAATAGGGCTAATTTCAAACATTTTTATTGTACCTTGCGATTGTGATGTAATAAAGGGCAATGGAATTTCTCCAATATTCTCTTTGTCAGCATTATATTTACTATGTAAAGAAAGCACCGTTGAAATTTTATTTCCTTGCCCCAATTCTTCTAAGATATTAGCAGATGGATATTTGGAAAAATTATCCGATGTTATTTCAACTAAATCCAACGAATTAATGCCGACATCTGCTATTTTAAGAAAATCAATAATTTTGCTTTTATTTATTTTATCTTTTAATAATGTTCCTGAGTTTTCAAACAAACGTTTATCTTCTAAACCACGTAAAACATTAATTGACGAAATTGAATTCGTTATTTGTTTCGATAATTTACCATTCATTGCTGAAACCACAGATAAAAAGAGAGAATTGGTGCGAAATAATTCATACGAAACCAGCTTGAATCCTTCTTCAAAATGCTTTTCGCTGATATCAATAATAGAATTATTTTCTCTAATAAAAAACATTACTTCTCTTTCGTTGGGGATTCCATAAAGCCACTCACTTTTTATTTCATTATTTGTAGCTTCAAAACCGTATCTGTATTGAATTTTATTTAATTCAAATATCATTTGAAAAAATGAAGGTGAGTTTTCAGTTTCACTTGAAAGCTTATAGCTATCAATTTGTTCAAGAACTTTATCGTCTTTTACTGAGTTTCTAACTATTCTAATAAATTGAACCAATGCTTTAACAATATTACTCTTGCCACTTGCATTTGCACCATAAATTGCTTTACTTTTTAAAAGTGCTTGTTTTTCGCTTATTACAATAATGTTGCTATCAGATAGTTCATTTATCTTTGATGCAGTCATATTAAGGGATTGAATTTCCTTAAATGATTTGAAATTTCCAAAGCTAAAATCTTTTATCATAATCTTAAATTTAATATTTGCATTAATCTTGCAAATTTAAGAATTAAATATTAAAATTCAACTATTAATTTTAGTTTTTGCATTTAATTTACATTTTTGCGTTTTAAGTACTTTGCTTGGTTTTAATTACCGCTAACGGAAAATTATTGGCGGCGTTGCGGCTTTCGTATCTAGAAAGCACAAAAGTATCAAAACGCACCGAAGCCCATAAATAGCTCAAATGTATCAAATTACAGAGCCGCACTGAACGCTCAATAATATGTTCGCGGTTTTAATTCGTCAATTATACTGCTATTTTTTGCAGAAAATCTTCATTTAAAGTCTGCGGATTTTTAATTATTGGAAACAATTGCTCTAATGCTATCATTTCAGATGCATCAAGAATTTCTATTCCAACAAGTTTATTATCCTGATTTATGTCTAATATAATATTATCATTAACAGTTATATTAGTTACAGTTTGCTCTTTTGTATCAAATCTTATATAAAGCAAATCATTTGAAGTATCGTAAGTTATTTTCATTTTATTAAGATTTTGTCCATTTTCCAAATTGTACTATTACAGTAACTGTTGAAATTACTTTTTCTCCAATTACATAAATTACCCTAACTAATTTTTCAGGGAAAGTTTTCCCATTCCAAACATCGTTGTATGGATAAATTTTTTCTTTACCCACTCTATCTCCCTTTGCAGAACATTCATTTCCTGTATTTATTACATCTTTTATTTCATCATCATTTGTACCACGTTCCTAAGCTCGTTCTGATGTATGTTCTGATATTTCAATTTCAATAATTATTTTTATGCGTTTTTTATAGCCTTCAAAGTTATATTTTATTTTTATTTTTTTCAGTTTTTTGGTCTATGATTTTCTATAAACTCAAAAGGATTTAAAAACTAATTATACATCCATTCAGCTCCTTTTTCAGCATAATATATATTCATTTTCAAAGTTTAATATATCCTGCTAAAGCAAATATACCTATAATAAAAATGATTAATCCAATTAAAACAAATATTGACAAAGAAATATAGTTAGATTTTACTTCTTTCTCAATTATAAATTTTTCAGGGTCATCGGAAAAATATAAAATTGTCACTGATTTACCTATCGTATTTTTATTCAGTTGTATTCCGCTTATACTTGTCGTGTGATAAAGATATTAGGTGCATTTTATTAATTTACATGATATTGAAGTAAATTCAATAAGCGGGGTTTTATCTCCTTCGTCATTAGAAATATTGCCCACAATTTTGCCGTCACATTTAATTCCGTGCTTTTGGATTTTTTTTCAGAAAGTTCAAGCCCCAAATACTTAACACAATAAATATTGAACCAAGTATCAAAATGCAAACAGCTGGTTTAATAAATATACTTAAAACGAAAACAACTATTACAACTATTCCTATTTCCTTTATATATTTCATCTTTTAATTTATAATTCTGAACTTTAGTGATCACATCTTAATTACAATAATATTAACAATTGTTTTCATTTTATTCAAATGTTCGCTTATTATCCTTTGATGTTCAATCCCAATAACCGCTAACGGAAAGCTACTTGCGGCGGACAGGGCAGGGAAATCGCTCGTTTGAAAAACAAAAGTTCTTTCCAAACCCACAAATGTATCTTGCTTGCAATGCCCTGACTGACCGCCATATAGCGTGTTAGGTTCATTTTATTCAATCTGTTTAACTATTTTATCAAATTCATTGGCAATTTGCTGGCTCAATTCAATTTGTTTTTGATGATAGATTTCATATTCTTTCTCAGCTTTATCTTTGGCAAGTTCATGCGAAATTTTGCCTGCATGTTCAAGTATTTCTCTATCATTCAAAGTCAAAAATCCATTTAATTTCGTTATCCAATCTTTCATGTACATTGGAATTCTACGTTTGGCTTGTCCTTCTGCAAAGACAAGATATTGTTCTACAAGGTTGTTCAATGCTTCAATTTCTTCAAATATAAGGTAATTTTTTGCAATTGAAACATCAGTTTTTCTGATTTTGTCGCCACGCCAACTTGTTAGTCCCATATTTTGTTGGTTACTATCAACACGTTCGTAAATGATTTCTGCTGCTGTTTTGCCAGAAATTGCCCAGTGCATTTTATTTTGTACTGTCTTAAAAAACAATATACTGTCATCAGCAGTTGGATCATAATCGACGCTTGTTGCATAAATATCCGTAATTTTTCGATAAAACCGCTTTTCCGATGTCCTAATATCTTGTATTCGCAGTAATAATTCGTCAAAATAATCGAATGGCAAATCTGGGTTTTTTAGTCGTTCGTCGTCCAAAACAAATCCTTTTACGATAAATTCTCGCAAAAGTGCTGTCGCCCATTGTCTAAAACGGGTTGCAATTCGTGATTTAATGCGATAACCTACTGAAATAATTAAATCTAAATTATAAAATTTTATATTTCTATTGATTTCACGACTACCTTCGGTTTGAACTGTCAAGAATTCCTTGACAGTTGAAATTTCATCTAATTCACTTTCTTTGAATATATTATTTATATGTAAACTTACATTTTGTTTAGTAGTTTGAAACAAGTCAGCAATTTGATTTTGTGTAAGCCAAACTGTTTCCTCTTCAAACCTAACATCAATTTTAGTGTTACCTTTTTCTGTAATGTAGATGATAAATTGTGAATTATGCTTGGATTTTTCTAATTTCATTTATTTTACTGTTTTTTGATATCGTCTATGCTTATCTCATCGAATGCGTTAAGATTAAATCCGCAGGATGATTTTTTATTAGTCAAATGAAATATAACTAATACATTCAGACCATCGCTTTGAAATTCGGTAGATAATTCTTTTGGAGAATAGGAAACATTTTCAATTTTAATTGTCCAACCACAACCGTCAACCGCAGGATCACCGAGATATTGTACTGTTGCGGGTTTAAAAGTTTTATTATCTGTATTTTTTTCACATCCTAAAAATACTAAAATACATATTATTAATACATTCAG
>Ga0316611_1000386_pt1 | contig 15600 bp, 13 predicted proteins | sample MIS2016202_MG_FD_207675 | JGI IMG/M metagenome (GOLD analysis project Ga0316611, IMG submission 207675) | Microbial mat bacterial communities from Middle Island sinkhole, Lake Huron, Michigan, United States - MIS.2016.202 | ecosystem: Environmental > Aquatic > Freshwater > Lake > Sediment... | reverse complement strand
CCGTTGTTTGCCGTTGTGAATTCGTCCATTCTTAACGGTGTGGGTTGATGCACAGGTTGGGCAGGTGGGCATGGAAGTTCAACGGTGTCAAGTTTTACCCCTTTATCATTACATATTGGGCACTACCAAAAATATTTCACGACGCTGGGGTCAAACATCACCGTTGCTGCAAGCTGGGGGCGTTAAAAATTGCTTCAGGATTAAAAACAATACTGCTGGTTTCCCGGAGATAGCCGGTAATGTAGGGTTCCAAGTCTGGACTAAACAAACCCGTAGGGGGCTGCAACAGGGAAGGGAGGTAACTGGTGATTTCTTCGACGGTTTGCACCATTAGCCCCAGGGTACGCCCCGCCACCTCTAGGACAATCACCGTCACGGTGGAGAGGGCGGCTAGGTCTAAACCGCCTAAGTTCAGTAAATGATTGAGATCAATTACCCAAAGCATTTCCCCTCGCCAGTTATAAATGCCCAGCACCGCATCGGGCATATCGGGGACGGGGAGGACATGGGCGATCGCCATGTGTAAAATTTCCTGAATCGATTCCACCGGCAACAATGCCGGATTCTCTAACCCCAATTGAAAACAGAGGTATTTTTGCTCCACCTCCGGTGGTGTTAGCGGCGCGAGATCCATTACCCCCATTGATGTTGGTAAGGCCACCACCGCATCCCGCAGGGAAGTTCCTGAATCCAACCAGGCCGCTAAATCAATGGCCAGGGCGGTGCTGGCTAGGGAAAGATGATCCCGCCAAAGGGGTTGGGGTTGGCCCCGTTGATAGGCGGCGATCGCCACCGTACTCAACCCCGGCACCTGCAATTTTTTCAACCCCCGCTCAATAATCGTCACAGCGCTTGGCTGGGGAAGACTCGCCCCCTCCCCCACCAACGCCACACAAAGACAACGATCCTGCCAAGTCACTTGGGCATCCACCCCTAAAGGATGGAGTTTGTAGTTGAGCAAACGGGCGATGATCGCCGGTTCACCGGCTCGCGCTTGCTCCAAAATGGCCGCCTGATCGAGGGGGGCTAGGTTCATGGTTTAAAGGTAATCACACAGGAGGGTGTCACGGGTGGCCCGGCCCGTGGTGGGATTCACGCCGCTGGCTTGCTCACATAATTGCGCTTGAATATCTTCCCGGAGCAGGACATCGGTAAAATCTGCTCCCTCGATAGTTGCCCCCTGAAACCTTGCCCCCATGGCCAAGGCCCCTTCTAACAGGGCATCTTTTAAGTTAGCCCGGGTTAACCGGGCAGACCCTAAGGCAGCAAAGCGTAGGTTAGCCCCCTCTAAATTGACGGAATCCATATTGGCGGAAAAGAATGTCACGCCTTCTAAATTGGCATGACTAAAATCACTTTGGCGCACATCGGCACTTTTAAAGCTGGAATTCCGCAGGTCTTGCCCGGCAAAATCAATGCCGTTTAAAAACCGATTGTTATAGTCCGTAGCGGTGGCAACGGGGGCGATCGCCCCCCACAGGCAAAGGACGCTGATCACCACAGCACAGAACCGAGACCAGTGGCGTTTGATCATAGCTTGTTCGCTCAACAGAGGATTACAAAAGGCTTTAGAGTTATCCTACCAAAGATCGCCCCAGACTCCAGGGATTTAGCCTAAGCGGCCACAGTGGCGAGGAGGGGGAAGCCGAGGGATTCCCGCTGTTGGTAGTAGCGTTGGGCCACTTGCCGGGCGAGGTTACGAATCCGGCCGATGTAGCGGGTGCGCTCAGTGACGGAAATTACGCCCCGCGCATCGAGCAAGTTGAAGGTATGGGAGCATTTCAAAACATAATCATGGCTGGGTAGGACGAGACCCCGCTCGATCAGTTGGCTGGCTTCCTGTTCATAGAGGCTAAACAGTTGGAAGAGGCGATCGCTATCGGAGGCTTCAAAGTTGTAGGTGCATTGCTCTACTTCCCCCTGTAGATGAATATCCCCGTAGGTGATGTCTCCCTGCCATTGAATCTTGGCGATCGCATCCACATCCTGTAAATACATCGCCAACCGCTCTAGGCCATAGGTAATTTCAATGGAAACGGGGCGGCAATCAATGCCACCGCATTGCTGAAAATAGGTGAATTGGGTGATCTCCATGCCATCGAGCCACACCTCCCAGCCCACACCCCAAGCCCCCAACGTGGGAGACTCCCAATTATCTTCCACAAAGCGAATATCATGATCCTCCGGGTGGATGCCGAGGGCTTGGAGGGAGGCGAGATAAACCGCCTGGATATTGTTGGGGGAGGGTTTGATCAGGACTTGGTATTGATAGTAATGCTGATAGCGGTTGGGGTTTTCCCCATAGCGGCCATCGGTGGGGCGGCGGCAGGGTTCCACATAGGCCACCGACCAAGGCTCTGGGCCAATGGCCCGGAGAAAGGTGTGATGGCTCATCGTGCCGGCCCCTTTTTCGGTGTCGTAGGGTTGAGCAATCAAACAGCCGCGATCGCTCCAAAATTGATTGAGGGTTGCAATGACGGATTGAAAACTAAGGGCCACAATATTTCTGGAAAAGACGGCTCCCCCATTATCCCCCCACAGAACCCAACCTTGGGCAGGGGGGAAAGATTTTCGGGGAGGGCGAAAGTTTTCGGGGAGGGCGAAAGGTTTTCGAGGAGGGCGAAAGGTTTTCGGGGAGGGCGAAAAATTTTTCGCCCCTACTACCTTATTTATGGAATAAAAACAAGATCAGTTTACGATCACCAGAGGATCAGTTAGATCACGGAGGAATTGATCTTGTCATCTAGGGGCGAAGTGAGTGATTCTATAGGAGTCATCACCAATCACCCAACACAAACCACTCGTGTTCCCTAGGGGGTAGCTCAAACCGGCTACCCCCTTTTCTTTGGCCAGAAAGGTGAGGGGGTAGAATTGATGCGATTTCCCCCTGCTGGATTATGCTCTCTGTTCAAGTTGCTGAAGACCTGATTCTCAATGCCATTCACCCCCCCCAAGAGGGTGAAACTGTTGCCCTCGCCGCTGCCCTGGGCCGGGTTTTAGCCCAACCCGTCACCAGTCCGGGGGATTTGCCCCCTTGGGATAATTCCGCGATGGATGGCTATGCGGTGCGATCCGCCTGCGCACTATCGCCCGATGTTCAATCCTGCCCTGTCACGTTACAGGTGGTCGAAGAAATTGCCGCCGGCCAAGTCCCCCGCCATCAACTCCAACCGGGGGAAGCGGCCCGGATTTTCACGGGGGCAATGGTTCCCCCTGGGGCAGATGCGATCGCCATTCAGGAAGAAACCCAACGGGAAGGCGATCGCGTCACCCTCCTCAATCCCCCCCAACCCGGTTTTATCCGCAAACAGGGGAGCTACTGCCGTCAAGGGGATGTAATTTTACCCGCCGGAACGCGGATCGGCCCGGCAGAAATGGCCGTCCTCGCCACCGTTCAGGCCCTTTCCCTCTCGGTCTATCCTCAGCCCAAGGTGGCGATCTTCTCCACCGGCAACGAGTTAATTCCCCCTGATGCCACCTTGCAACCGGGCCAGATTATTGATTCCAATCAATGGGCCTTGATCGCGGCGGTGGCTCAAATGGGGGCGATTCCCATCCCGTTAGGGATTGTGCCGGATCAACCCGATGCGATTCGGGCAAAAATGGCCGCAGTGATCCGCTCCAGCGCACCCATCGCTCAAGCCGATCTCGTCCTCTCCACGGGCGGCGTATCCGTGGGGGATTATGACTATGTAGAAAGGCTGCTAGAAGAATTGGGGGGGGATATCCAGATCCGTAGTGTGGCGATTAAACCCGGTAAACCCTTAACAGTGGCGGCCTTTCCCCAATGCCTCTACTTTGGTATTCCTGGCAATCCCGTTTCTGCCCTCGTAACGTTTTGGCGTTTTATCGCTCCGGCCCTGCGGAAATGGGCGGGATTGTCTGGCCCTTGGGGGCCGCAATGGGTGGAGGGGCGATCGCCCCAAACCCTCAAAGCCGACGGCAAGCGAGAAACCTATCTTTGGGGACAACTCCATTGGCCCCAAGGGCGGCCAGAATTTCACCCCGCCCCAGGGGGTCACAATTCCGGCAACTTAATCAATCTTGCCTGTACGAATAGTTTCGCCGTCTTACCCGTGGGAGTGAGGGAAATTCCCGCCGGAGAGCCGGTGCAGATCATGGTGTTGAGCAGTAACCAAGGGGGTTAGAACATCGTGTAGGGTGGGCAATGCCCACCAAAAAATGATGTGCGGGAATGGTGCGTCAGACACAATTCAATCATCAATATCACCATTGATCCTGTCTGACGCACCCTACGATCCAACTACGATCCAACTGTAGGGTGCGTCAACGATTAATTTATGACGTAAAAGAACAGCATCACGACGGACGCACCATTCAATAAAGAAGCACTTCCGGAGGATGGGCGCGCCAAAGTTGTTCTAAACGGGTGGCAGGCATTGTTAAATACAGCACATCATTAGCCTGTAAACAGCTTTCCAGCAACGTCCAGCCATGAATTTGGCGGCCCTGAGTTTCTAAATAGAGCGGCACAAAATCCGAACCTTGGGCCGCATCCCGCACCGATTTACCATAAAAGGGATGATGGGGCGTGATCATCGTTGCCAATGCCACCCAAAGCAAATCATCGGTCATCCCATTCCCCAAAATCCGCCCCCCCAAGGCCGCCGCCGCAAAGGAAGGAGCCGCTAACTCATTGGGGCAAAGCACCGTATCAAACTCAAAAACCTGTTGCACCGACAGGGAAAACTGAGGATCATGGTTGCGAACAATCACCGGCAATTGAGCAGCGATCCCCTTCGCACAAAGGGCAATCTCCACATTGACCATATCGCTGCTGGTGGCCGCCACCAACGAAGCCGCAGTTTTGACATTAGCCGCATTGAGAGTCGTGGCAAGGCTGCCATCTTCGATGATCACCGGAATGCCCATAGACCGGGCAGAATGGAGAAAGCGATTATTCGGGTCATGTTCAATCACCACCACTTCATGGCCTTGGGCAATGAGTTGCTGAACAATCCGAAACCCCACACCCCCTAAACCACAAACAATGTAATGGTGAGATTGAGGCACTTGGGTCGCGGCCCAAAATTGCCGTAGACGACTGCCTAAAATAAAATCGTTAATTAAGGCGTAGCAAATCCCAATCACACCGGCCCCCACCAGCATCATCACAGCGGTGAAGAATTTGATCAGATCCGAGGATTGCTCCGCCACCGCTTCTTGCCCCCCCGCTCCGGTGATCATCCCTACGGAAAAATAGAGGGCATCAACGGGGGATGTGTCGAAATTGGTGCTGATGTAGGTGAGCGTGGCGAGCATAATCGTGGCCAGGAGGGCGAGGGTGACGATCGCCACTGAACGGCCATAATGCTGGAATTTGCGCAGGCTGAGAATCGCTTTAAACAATTGCCGCAGGCGGGAGCGGCGGGCAGCGCGGATCGTGGGTTGAGTGCCGATGATGAGGCGATCGCCCGGTTGCAGCGTTTTCTCTGCCATGACTGCGGTGACTAAATCACAGTCCTCACTCGCAGAGAGGTAATAGATCAGCATCCGGCTCGGGCTTTCCCAAAATTCACTGAGGCGACGACCCAGCCAAGGATGATCCCGGTTGATGATTTCCTCATGAATCGGCCAGGTTTGATCATAAAGTTGCAACTGGCCAATGGCTTTATTTCCCAAAGCCGCAAAGGTAAAGATCGGGGCCGCCAATTTAGCCACGCTCATGCTGACATGATTGCTGAGGGTTTGATCGAGGCGTTCCCCCAGGGTGTGATTAAAAATGCGGTTGATGATCTGAATTTTGGGGTTAATCACCCGCGCCCGTGTCACGACTTCGAGGTTAAGGGCATCATCATCATTGGCCAGCACCAAAGTATGGGCAAAGCGAATCCCAGCCGCAACCAGGGTGCTATTGCTACGCAGATCCCCCAAGATAATATCATTGCCATTTTCACCGGTAACGGGGCGATCGCTCACCCCCATCACTTCAGCGCCCTGTTGACGAAGGAGGTGAAAAATTTTGTAGCCGGTTCGCCCTAACCCATAGACTATGATTTTCGGTTTCATCAGACCCCGCTCCATGGTTGTGGGCCCATTGACCCCCATCCGAATTATGCCATCGTCTATTGTGACGACCTTTTAACCCCAGAACTGTATTACAAATCACGATGTTGCAAATGCTCCCCCGCGTCGCTCATGGAAATCTTGAAAAATTGCTTGCTTGGGGTTGAGGGCTGATGGCGCTAAGGAGGTTAACATTGCCCCGCCCAATGGCTGCCCAATCTCATTGGGATCATTTTCTTGCTTTTTGAAGGGGCTGCTGCTACAATGAATAACTGTGGAAATTAAAGGGGTCGATGCCCGAGTGGTTAATGGGGGCGGACTGTAAATCCGCTGGCTACGCCTACGTTGGTTCAAATCCAACTCGGCCCACCACAATTTCGCCCGCGTGGCTCAGTGGTAGAGCACACCCTTGGTAAGGGTGAGGTCATGAGTTCAATCCTCATCGCGGGCTTTAATCAGTTCTCTTGTCAGGTGTCTCTCCCCAAGAGGGAGAGGCAGATCGGATCAACTGTAGTCCGATGGGATTGGCTTGGGGGCGAAAAATTTTTCGCCCCTACGAGATTAACCCCAAGCATCAAGATCGGTTTTTGCGCCCACAGGAGATTAACCCCAAGCATCGGGATCGGTATCCTTGACCACTTCAGCTTTAATCACTGTATCCTCCTCAATATCAGTGTCAGCAATATCGGCAAGGGCTTCGAGGTCTTTGACCACATCCGGCTCTGGAATATTACTGAGATCTTCATCGGGAATCCCTGGGAAATCCTCGGTACTCACTTCCGCCATTGTGGGGAGGGGAGGAGCATCGGGTTCTGAGGATGCAGGCTCGGAGGATGACATTGGGGCGGGATCAACCGCTGCTAGATCGGGTTCTGGTTCAGATTCGTCTCCCCCTTCCGATTGATCAACATCTGTGGGTTCTATGGGTGAGAATGATTCTTGAAAATCTTCCTGAAAATCTGCAAACTGATCCCCATCGGGTTCTGGGGTAGAGGCAGCCATCATCTCAGGCTCAGGTGTTGGGGCTTCTGCCACCACAGCCTCCAGTTCAGATTCAGGAGCAGGGGCTGCTTCTGCTACCGATTCAGGCGGATCGGCGACAACCACCGGCTTCGATTTTCCATCGGATTGGCGCTGGAACAATGCCCCCAGCTTGAAACGCTGTTTCACCTGTGCCACCGTCTGATCAGCCACCTCGGTTTGATCTAATAAAGGGGTTTTCATGCGCCGTAGCGTTAGGGTTTGCCACCCCAACCAGCCCAAGAGGGCGACGCTAGCGGTTTGCCCCAACAATACACCCCCGGTGATCCGACCGGCACAGACCCACAGCACGAGGGCATAGAATAACCCCACCCCACTCCAGACTAAATCGCGGGGGCGGTGTATTTCGGGGAAGAAGAAGGCCGCAATGTAAAAAATCAAACTACCAAAGGCAACGGCGATCGCCAAAATGTGAGCCAGCATAGGGAAAATGTCCTGAGGAGCCGGAGGGTTTACCAAAAATCTGGGTCTAAAGCCCCGTCCTTCTAGGACGGCTTTTTATTGTGTATGATTAGTGTAGCGGATAGGGTAATCAACCGCTTTAAAAACCCGATGCTACCTAACCCGTAGCGACTGAACCTTGGCAATTGAATCTATGGGGTTCTACTTCATTGTTCTAGACCTTCCTGGTAGTAGGTAAAAGATTCACAGGGACTAGACGAGTCAGTTTTTGGCAAATATTGCTGCCAATTCAAACAAACTTTGGAGCAATCCAACTACGGTGGGGCACACCGAAAGTAACGCTTGGGGAGAGAACCACCTCTATGTAGGAGTTCGCAAGGAATCCTAGGTAAGTGGACTCGGTGAGCCAAGAATCCCCGTGCCTTTAGGCCGGGGAGTGTCAATCTCAATTGAAACACAGGGCGGGGCTGCCCCATAATCCATTCGGGAAAGTCTGGGTTAATCCCGCCAAGTTTGCGTCACCGAAGAGAGCCAGCTTCGCTCTAGCTTGGGCTTGGGTTTGGGTTCAATATCTGTATCTGCATCAGGATCAACCGCTTCCTCAGACTCCACACCCTCGTTGTGATAGGTGACGATGGTTTGCGGATGGGATTGGCCATTACCATTACTAGGGGTGACTGCTGAATTGCGATCGCCATGGCCATTTTGATGCTCAACGATGGTATCTTCCTCTACCTCACCATCAACTTGGGTCACTACCGTATCACTATCACTATAGTCCTCTTGGAAGAGGTGAGCATACTCCGCCATCGTTTCCATGGCCAAGGTCGTTTCTTCCGGGTTATCTTCCGTTTCAACCACATCGGCAGCGGTATCGGCTTGGTGGAGTTGAGAGGGTTGATTGAGGTGAGGAGAGGCGGGCGATCGCCCTTCCACCGTACTTTGCTCACCCCGGGCCACCGTGGTAGACTCCGGCTTAAGCGCCCCAGCCAGGAAATCCACCGCCACCGGCTCCTCAGGGGTAGCCGGTACATCCGGTTGAGGCATTTTGATTTGAATACTTTTCACCCCATTGACGATTAAACCCAAAATATTTAAATCCGTTTGTCGGAGTGTTTCCTGAGCCGCCCCAGCATCGGCCTTATTCAGCACACCTGGCCGCAACACCAAAAGCACACCATCGGTGAGTTTACTCAACGACAGCATTTCCGGAGCCACGAGCAAGGCCGGCGAATCGATGATCACATAGTCATAAATTTCAGACATCCGCCGGATCAGGAGTTCCATGCGATCGCTATCCAGCAATGCCACCAAATGGGGCGCAACAATCCCCGCGCTCATAATGTCCAAATTCGCAGTCATGGACTGAATCGCCTGCTCAGAAATAATCTGCTCCTGCAACACATTCCCCAACCCCCACACACTATTGAGCCGCCAAATTTCATGCTGCTGAGGAGCCGCCATATCCGCTTCCAACAGCAGGACACGATTGGAAAGCAGAGACAGGGAAACCGCTAAGTTAGCCGCTGTTACCGATTTGCCCTCCCCAGGAATCGAACTGGTGACGGCTAAAATGCGGGCTTTTTGTTCGCGGTTAATCAGCTTCAAATTGGTCTGGAGTCGCCGATAGGCTACCGTCACCGCATAGAGCGGACTGGTGGGATCAGCGGAGGTTTCCACTAAGGGGAGATTGTAGTTCACATCCCGATATTCTCCCTCCGCCGCCACGGGCCAATCCTGGGGATACCAAGCGGGAATTGTCCCAATCACCGGGTATTGATTGAAGAAACGGCGGGCTTCGTATTCGGTACGGATGGAGCGATCGAGGAGTTCAAGCAAGATGGCAATGGAAAACCCTAAAAATCCCCCCAACATCCCCCCAGCAATCAATTCTAGGGAAATTAGTTTCGCCGCATTGGCCGGAAAAATCGGCACTTCAGCGGGGGTAATAATCCGCACATTCCCCACCTCTTGGTTTTCCCGGATGCGGGCTTCTTGCAACCCCGCTAAGAGGGTTTCATAGGTCGTCCGGGCTGCCTGATGTTTCCGCTCTAGTTCCCGCTGCTGTTGCTCCAAGCGGGGAATTTGTTCGGCTCGCGTTTCAAAACTGTTGAGCTTGGCGCGGAGGGCGGTGAGGGAGCGTTGTAACCCCAAACTGGTGAGGTTGTCATCAACAATACTGGCCCGCAGCGTCTGCTCCTGTTGACCGGCTTCGATAATCGCATAGTTATCGAGATTTTCTTGGGTAATTTGGTTGATCCGCTCTGCAAGGAGGGCTTCGAGGCGATTGCGGCGATCCATCAGAGACTGAACCGCTGGATTGGTATCCGTGAAGCGCGATCGCTGGTTTTCTAACTCCAGTTCCAACTGTTGGAGGGAACGATACACTTCCTGTACGCCCGCCGATTGACTCAGGGCGTTGGCAGTGAGGGCTTGTTCCGGGGTCAGGCCTAACTCCCGGTTGACAAACTCAAGGCGAAAATTGACAGTTGCCAATTCCCGCTCCTGGGCGAGGATCTGGGCTTCGAGGGAGGCGACACTTTCGGTGACAACCCCCGCCTCCCGCTCTAGGGAGATCACTTCGTTATTTTCCTTAAAGCGCCGCAGGGCAAACTCTACGGACTGTAACTCTGCCTCCACCTTGGGGAGCTGCTCATCGATAAATGCGCGGGTGGCTTTGGCCTGTTGACGGTTGGTTTCAACGTTATTCTCGATGTAAACATTCATCAACGTGTTGATCACTTGGGCCGCATCGGCGGCCCGTTCAGAGCGAAAGCCCAAACGGAGGATATCGGTTTGGGTAATCATCTCAACTTCGAGGTTACTCCCGATATAACCAGCCCCTAAGGGGTTGCCATCGCCATCACGCAACTGAAGCTGATTGGCGACTTTTTCTAAAATGGGGCGGGATTTAATCACCAAGGTTTCGGTGGCGAGGGGATTACTCAGGGCACTGGTGGGGTTGAGTAAGCCCCGATCATTGCTCAAGCCTACAAAGGAAATCGATTGCTGAGGAACCAGTTGTAATGTACCGCCAGTTTGATAAATGGGGGTCTCGAACATGGGAGGAACACCACCACCTACCGCCCCCAGAAAACCACTGACCAGGATAATGGGCCAGCGACGTTTGATAATCAGCCAAATTTGGCGAATATTAACTTCAATGTCGAACTGTTCGCGGGTGCGCATGGGCAAAACAACAGGTGGAGATCGCTCAGGGGGTGAGTTTTGCTTCCCTGCTTTTTAAGGATAGTCTAGATGTTCATGGGCTGACACCGGATCCCGTGAATTCTGACGCTGATTTCAAGTTCCTTTGTTCCAACAAAACCCATGAAAATCCGGATCAATCAAGCTGAGACATGATACTCCTATCTTAAACTACAAGATCATGATTGAGATTGAGCCATGTCAAGCTTCACCCTGTTTCGCCCCCATACCCATGAATTTGCAACCTTTTGATCCCGCTCACTTTTTGATTATGGTCGTGGATGACACCGCTCCTAACCTGAAGATTATGGGAAGTATCCTTGAAGGTGTGGGGTATAAAACAACCTTTGCAATGAATGGCTAGCAGGCGATTGAGCGATTGGCGACGGTGATACCGGACTTGATTTTGTTGGATTGGATGATGCCGGAGATCAATGGTCTTGAAGTGTGTGAAATACTCCAAGCCAATCCCCAACATCAACAAATTCCGATCATTTTTCTCACCGCCCGTCAGGATCGAGAGTCCTGCGTTCAGGCTTTGGAAACGGGGGCGGTGGACTATATTACCAAGCCCTTTCATCGCCTGGAACTGTTGGCGCGGGTGCGGACGCATCTGCGCTTGAAGGATATGAGCAATCGCCTCCAGGCTTCTCTCCATGCGGTGGAGCATTTGGCCCGCACTGATGCCCTGACGGGGATTTTAAACCGGCGATCGCTCTTTGAGTTTGCCGAACATCAGTTTCGCCTCGCCCAACGCTATGGCCACACGTTTGCGGTGATTATTTTTGATATTGATCACTTCAAGGGGGTCAATGATAGCTATGGCCATTTAGCGGGCGATCGCGTTCTCAAAGCGGTGACGGCCATGGTGCAATCGCAAATTCGCACCATGGACTGTTTTGGCCGCTATGGCGGGGAGGAGTTTGTGTTGGTGTTGCCCGATAGTGACCACACCGCCGGGAGTATTTTGAGCGATCGCCTTCGCAAAAACCTGGCAAATCTGCAAATTCATCCCATCGAGCAGCCGATCACCGCCAGTTTCGGCGTGTCTGCCTACGAACCCCAAGATGATCACATTGATACGCTGTTTAATCGTGCTGACCAAGCCCTCTACCATGCCAAACAGGCCGGGCGCAATTGTAGTTTTGTGTGTAGCTATAACGACCGACTCCCGCAGTTTAATAACTGTCGGGAGATCACTCTTGAGACGATCGAGCTAGCGGAACCCGATGCTTAATCACCCGTGGCAGTTTCCGGGGTGGGTTGGGCCGCCATCGGCTGGGCTGCGGCATGGCGCTCTTCGGCATTGGCCATCACGGCTTCAAATTTTTCGAGAATTTCACCGGGATAGCTTTCCAGGCTCTTGGTGGCAAAGGAAAGCCGGTTTTTTTGCTCATCAATCTCCAAAACAACAACCTTGATCGCCTGGCCCACAGTGAGGACGGTGCTGGGGGCTTGGATTGTATTGCGGCTGATCTGTTTGACATGGAGCAACCCGGTCAAGCCGCCAATATCCACAAAGGCCCCATAGGGTTGAATATTCACCACTGTTCCCGCTACCAATGCCCCCGGCTCTACGGTTCTCATCGCCGCTGTGCGGGCCGCTTCCCGTTGAGAAAGCACCAGCTTACGGCGGTCGGGGGAGACTTCGAGACAGGTGACGGTCAAGGCTTGGCCCACCAGTTCATCGGCAGTGCCATCGCTGAGGCGTTTTTTTTCCGATTCCATCAGGTGCGATCGCGGGATAAAGGCCCGCAACCCCTTCACCTGGCCCATCAACCCGCCGCGATTGCTGCCGGTGACACGCATTTGCACGGTTTTGCCCGTTTCCTGAAGTTCAACCAATTCATCCCAAGCCTGTTGGATCGCCAACTGCCGCCGGGAGAGAATCACCTGGCCATCGGCATCCTGATCCCGAATGATTAAAAATTCTAAGGGTTCCCCTTGGGGGAGGGCGGCGGCAATATCCGGCACACGGGTGAGGGCAATTTCATCAAGGGGAATAAACCCGGCTGCTTTTCCGCCAATTTCCACAAATGCGCCATCGGTGGTGTATTCAATAATCGTGCCTTTGACCACCTTGCCCCGTTCAAAGTCAAAACGGTAGCTCTCCTGTTCGAGGGCTTGGGCAAAGTCATCCATGGAGAAGGACGGTTGAGAGGAAGAAGAAGGCATAACGATTAAGGAAAACGATAGGAAAAGGGGAGAGTTGCCAATCACCCCGGATCGACTCTTAAATATTAGCCGATGGCGTGGGGGATAGCTGACTGTGGAATAACTCTAATACCTTTTGCCATGCTGCTTCGGCTGCTTCAGGTCGGTAATCGGCGCGGCGATCGCACATAAAGCCATGGCCCGCCTCTGGGTAGCGGTGAATTTGGTGGTCAATGCTGTGGGTGGCGAGGGCTGTGGCCACCTGCTCCACTTCCTCAAGGGGAATTAACGGATCCTGCTCCCCAAAGAAGCAATCAATCCGGCCTTGAATTTCTGGTGTGCGGGCGATCGTTGGGGGGCCGCCGCCAGGGGTGAGGGTGGCAATGCCCGCGCCGTAGAAGGAAGCGGTGGCCAGGACATCGGGGAGGGTGGCGGCTAAATAGGCCACATGACCGCCAAAACAAAACCCGATGGTTCCCACGCCGGTAGGGGTAACGTTGGGGAGTGGGTAGAGGTAGCGGATCGTGCTGCTGATATCGCTGAGGAGTTCCGCCGCTGTGGTTTGGTTTTTATAGTCCCGCCCTTGGATGACATCGGCTTCGGTGTAACCGGCTTCAAAACCGGGGGCTAGGCGTTGATACATGGCCGGGGCAATGGCCACATAGCCGGCCTGGGCGATGCGTTCGGTGATTTCGCGAATGTGGGGGTTAACACCGAAAATTTCTTGAATGACGATGACGGCAGGGTAGGGGCCGCCGCTGCTTGGGTGGGCGAGATAGGCTTGAATCTGGAGATCCCCATTGGGAACGGTAACGGTGGCGGTGTGTAGATTAGGAACAGGCATTGCGCGTAATTCGTCTTCAGAATTTCTCTGTACAGCCTACACTGGAGATCGGAACAATTCCGTCTCTTTGCTGGCGAATTTTAAGGTTTCCTATGGCTAATCCGGTGCAGTTTCACATTCAGACCGAGAGTGATATCCCCGCCTCTCGGCAGTTGTTTGATCAAATTCAGTTTGCGATCGCCTCCCGCCAATATCCTCCTGGGCATCGCTTACCCAGTACGCGCCAACTGGCCCAAATCACCGGCCTTCACCGCAACACCGTCAGCAAGGTTTACCGCCAGTTGGAGGAAACGGGCCTGGTGGAATCCCAGGCGGGATCGGGGATTTATGTGCGACCCCAGGGCCATGAGGGGGGGACAAATTTGCGATCGCCCAGTCTGGAACAATACCCCGAAGCCTATAAACTCGTGCAAAAAAGCCTGGATGATCTCCTCACCCAGGGCTGCACCCTCTCCCAAGCGCGGGAACTATTCCTCTCGGAAATTGATTGGCGGTTGCGGTGTAGTGCGCGGGTGTTGGTGACAGTGCCAGCGCGGGATTTGGGGGCAGGGGAATTGATGGTGCAGGAGTTGGAAGGCTCGTTATTGATTCCGGTGCAGTTGGTTCCCCTGGAGGAATTGGCGGATGTTTTAAGCCTGACCCATTCGGGGACGGTGGTGACGAGTCGGTATTTTATTAAAGAAGCGGAGGCGATCGCCGCCCCCCGCTCTGTCCGCGTCATCCCCGTCGATATCTGCGATTACACCAAAGAACTGGCTCTGATGAAAAACCTGCCCAAAAACACCACATTGGGCCTCGTGAGCCTCAGCGCGGGCATCCTCAACATTGCCGAAACCCTTGCCCACAGCCTCCGGGGGGATGATTTGCTGATCATTGCTGCCCAAGTTCACGACACCTACAAAGTCAACGCCCTGATCCGCAGTTCCCAAACCATCCTCTGTGATAAAGCCAGTTATAGCCTCGTCAAGCAGGCGATCCTGAATCTACGGGATGACCTGATCCGCCATCCCGACTTGGTTTGCAGTGAGAACTATATCGGTGAGAAGTCGATCAACCTCCTGAAGCGCGAATTGGGTCTAGGTTAGTTCTTAGGCCGTTCACTGTGGCGATCGGTGAGGTACTCCACCTGATCCCGCAATAACAGCGTAAATTTGTGGAGTTCCTCCATCACATCAATGAGGCGATCGCGGTAGGGGGAATCCTTCATCCGGCCAGCCTCATCAAATTCCTGATAAGCCTTAGCCACCGAGGACTGATTAGGAATCGTAAACATCCGCATCCACCGGCCCAAAATGCGTAACGTATTCACCGCATTAAAAGACTGCGACCCCCCAGAAACCTGCATCACCGCCAAAGTTTTGCCCTGAGTGGGGCGAATCGCACCGATTTCCAAAGGAATCCAATCAATTTGGGTCTTAATCAACCCGGAAACATTACCGTGCATTTCCGGGCTTGACCACACCTGCCCCTCCGACCACTGCACCAAGTCCCGCAATTCCTGAACTTTGGGATGGGTATCGGGTTCAGCCCCATGGAGGGGCAGGCCACGGGGATCAAAAAAGCGAATTTCTGCCCCCAAATCGCCAATAATCCGAGCAGCTTCTTCCGCCAGAAGGCGACTATAGGAACGCTCCCGCAGGGAGCCATAGAGAAAGAGAATCCGGGGGGGATGGTCGAAACTCATAGCCAAAACAAAAACATCAAAAAAAATTGTTACATCTCTTGCGCCGGTTTTTCAATCTGGATAGTGTTGATTTTATATTACGGGAGTTAGACAGGGGCGATCGGCCTGTGTAGCCATGGGTGCATCTCAATTTGGCGATGAGTAGATATACTCATGCTAGCCACGGCATCCTAGAGAACTCTCCATTGAGATAGGCACTGCGGTGCTTCAACACCTGGGGCACATTCTCCCGCTTCCATTG
>Ga0316611_1000384_pt1 | contig 15606 bp, 6 predicted proteins | sample MIS2016202_MG_FD_207675 | JGI IMG/M metagenome (GOLD analysis project Ga0316611, IMG submission 207675) | Microbial mat bacterial communities from Middle Island sinkhole, Lake Huron, Michigan, United States - MIS.2016.202 | ecosystem: Environmental > Aquatic > Freshwater > Lake > Sediment... | reverse complement strand
TCCAACCGAGAGAGCATATCACGCGGGGTATTGGCGTGGGCAGTGGTCAAACTCCCATCGTGACCCGTATTCATGGCCTGGAGCATGTCTAAAGTTTCCCCACCGCGACACTCACCCACCACGATACGGTCAGGCCGCATCCGTAAGGTATTCATAACCAAATCTTGAATACTGACGGCCCCTTTTCCTTCAATGTTCGCGGGCCGTGACTCTAGCGTAACCACATGCTCTTGTTGAAGCTGAATTTCAGCCGCATTTTCTACCGTAATAATCCGTTCATCTTCAGGGATGCAAGCAGAAAGCACGTTTAACAAGGTTGTTTTGCCTGAACCTGTACCCCCTGATACCACAATATTTAACCGTCCAATAACACAAGCTCTTAAAAATTCAGCCGTTTCTTCCGTCATAGAGCCAAAACGGATCAAGTCTTTAATCGTCAGGGGGTCTTTCTCAAACTTACGAATCGTTATCGTTGGCCCATTCAAAGCCAGGGGAGGAATAATAGCATTCACCCGTGACCCATCGGGCAAGCGAGCATCTACTAAAGGTGAACTCTCATCAACCCGACGACCTAGTGGTGAAACAATACGGTCAATGACTTTTAGCACATGTTCATTATTTTCAAAAGTAACATTACTGAGAGTTAATTTACCTTTACGTTCAACAAAGACTTTGTTTGGCCCATTGACCATAATTTCACTGACTTCTTCATCGGCTAGTAATACCTCAAGGGGCCCAAAGCCCAAAATATCAGCCACAATTTGGTCATGAAGTTTGCCCCGTTCAACGCGACTTAAGATAATATTTTCCTGAGCCAAAATCTGGTCAAATAGATCCTGAATCGTGCGCCGTACTTCAGAGGCATTTTTCTTAGCATCCATGGACGGGTCAAGTTCAGCCAGTAATTTATCTTGAATTCGTTCTTTGAGGTCTTTGAACTGGTCGCCACGGGCAGGAGCAGAGGGTGCTTTACGCACCGCGGGCTTTACGGTGGTGGGGGCAGTTTTAGCTTTCAGTGGGCCAGTGGGTGATGGTGCTGCTTCACCACCACCGCCGCCAGATTGACTTTTAGCGATACGTTTTAATAGAGACATTGATTACAATTCCCCTTACTAAACAACTAGTCAGCAAACAGCTTATCAGCAAGTCAGGCCGACTATCTGATAAGCTGTTTGCTGACTAGCTGACCAACTGACAAGCTACTTGCTAATTACCTACCGAAGAAACCAGAAGAGCGTACGGGGGCTTCTACCTCAGTTGAGGCAGGATTAAAAGATTTTATAAGATAATTACTTAAACTCACTGTTTCTTGACTGAGTCGGCTACTGCGATTACCAATAACAAAGGGTATTCCTTGATTAACCGCAGTGGTCGCAACCCTTTCATCAAATGGCAATTTACCCTCAATCCGATACTTAATATTTGCTTCAATATCTTCGGCCCGAATATTTACTCGTTTATCTTCCTTGTTGAGAACAAACATGATCCGTTCACGTTCATACTCTAGAGCCTCAGTTATCTCAAAGAAAAGTTTGGCATCTTTGATGGCGGGTATTTCAGGGGTTGTTATGACCATAATTTTGTCAGTAACATCTAAAACACTCAAAATTCTATCATCAAGGCTACTACTTGTATCCACAATAACGATGTCAAACATGGTTTTTAGTCTTTCTAAAACCTCAACTAAAAATGGTGGATTGACCACATCCGCTTCTTCAGGACGGGGAGGGGCTAAAAGTGTTTTGATGCCTGAACTATGAGCGATAAGTGTATCGTTAATCAACTCATCATCAAGTTCATCCGCATTATTGGCTAAGTCTACAATGGTACGGCTAGGGTAAAGATTGAGCAATACCCCAATATCACCAAATTGTAAATTGGCATCGACTAAAACGACTTTTGCTGCGGCGTTTTGTTGCAAAGCAACCGCAATGTTAACGGCAATAGAACTGCAGCCAACTCCTCCCTTAGCACTGAAAATAGTGATAATTTTACCGTGGTCTTTTTCCGTAGGTTCACTACTGGTGGTAGAACCCGTTGAAGTTGGGACCGTAGGCAAGGCTTGGCGACGGGTATTTCCTAGTTGGTAGACTCGGCGAATACTGCTCACGAGTTCATCACTAGAGAATGGCTTGATAAGAAATTCTCTAGCACCAGCTAACATGGAACGTCGCAGGTAATCAGATTCACCTTGCACGGACATCATAATAATTTGGGTAAATGGCACTTGTTGAGTGATGCGTTCACTCGCCGTAATACCATCCACCCCGGGCATGTTGATGTCCATGAGGATGATGTCGGGTTGCAGTTCAACGGCCATCTGAATACCTTCTTCACCATTGGTGGCTGCTCCCACCACGTCTATATCTGATTCGAAAAAGAGAAGTTTGCGTAGATTTTCCCTGGTTTCAGGAATATCGTCCACAATAAGCAAACGTATTTTTTCGTTATCTCCTGAACTTGGGCTTGATGCACCTGACATAAGCTACTACCTTGTAATTGGGTTATGGTTCAACGTAAGTATGGTAGAGAGTAAAGTTTATTTGGCTTGGGTAATCACAATTTAACCATGATTACCCTAACTTAAATAATAAAATATTAATTAGCAGCCTTACCTTGGCCTTGGTTCTGTTGGCTGGGGGGACGTTTTCGCCGCTCTATTTCATTTTGCAATAGAGTTAAGTCAAGGGCTTTCAATTTCTCCAATAATTGGTCATTGGTAGTAGGTTCTTTATCCATCACAATGTCAATTTTAGGGGGGACAGAAATATCGAACCGAGTGAGCATATATTGAAGGGTGACTGCTTCTGTTTTATGGTCTGCATTCTCTTCATTCGCCGCCCGTAAAGCCATTTCACTACTAATATCATTTTTGCGTAACCACAATAAAACGAGCGCATCTTGGGGGGTTACAGCTAAGGTAACAATAGTGGGGCCTTTTGGGGCGGCTGGTGCTGCTGATTGTGGTTGATTTTGAGCCGTCGCGTCAGGCGCAATAGGAGCGGGGGTGGGGTCAGGGAGCCATGAGCCAACTCGAATAACTTTCGCGGCCCCAACTGTTAATTGAGCCACCCGCCGAGGAATTTGCGCTTTACTTCCAGATATCATGGCACTAATAGCGGCTTCACCCTGACCAAAAAGGTCAATACGGCCCTGCTCAAACGGGGGCTTTATCGCTACATCGGTACTACAACTGCCCGTGGTGGGGTCACATGTTTGGATGGGAATAAGGAGTTGAACTTTGTTGGGTAATGGAGCTTGAAATTCTTCATCAACATCTATGAAGGGCGTGGTAATCAAAATATCAACCGTGTCCCCTTGTTGAATAGCATAAGCCACACTACTTTGTTCCTCTATGGGGTAAGCGACAGCAACTCTTCCCGCGGGAATTTGGAGTGACGCTTCACCCGAAGCTCCTGGGTCAGCCAACATGCTCCGCAAAATGAGCTGACCTTGTACAATATCAGTTTTTGCCACTTTGCCAATTGTTTCAACTTCGTCCACCAAAACATCAGGCGGCAAAACTGTGGTTGACGGCCAATCACGCCGCCCAATAGAGCCTTGGACGAAAGCTGAACCACGCCCAATGGGTTGTAAAGCAACAATTACTTGAACTAGTGGGATAGAAGTAGGCTCTGCTTGTTTACCTGTATTCTCAGGTGCTAGAGTAGTAGAACCACCTCCACTAAGAAGACCAGGCAGAAGAAAAGATACGGCTACTACTAAAAAAACCCCAACAGATAGAACAATGGCTAATATAACAAGTAGTCTATTACGTTGCATGCGAAAATTTCCCTTATTCGGCTAGATTAGACGAAAGGGACGCTGGTAAAAGCCATGATACCATTTTATTCCAAAAAGTCAAGGCTATGAACATAGTCAGTCCGTCTGTTAATTCTATACTCAGTATATCAAGATTTGGGTGCAACAACTAAATTTCCCTCACCCCCGCCCCTCTCCCAAAGGGAGAGGGGAGACAAGAGACTCCCTCGCCCTTTGGGAGAGGGCGGGGGTGAGGGTGACAAATCTTGAAATACTGATACTACGCCAGGATATAAATTGGAGTCCAAATCTAAAGATTTGAACTCCGTAAGCGAAAGCCCTATGTATTCTATTTTGAAGATAACTAACGACTACAACTAAGTAAACCAGAGCCAGCATCTGAACAGTTACAACCTGCATCTCCTGGCTTGCAATAAAGGGTGTCTAAACAGCTCTCTTTGGCACCTTCAAGTAAATAACCGTAAATATACGGCTCACCAGGGGCCTCAGGGTTAAGGTCAGCTTCACCATTTAATATCACTTTAGCCGCCCCCGCAAAACTGCCGCCATTTATTAACGGGACAATAATTTCTTGCCCGGCTAATTTTTTTATTTCCGCTTCAAGGTCATCTAAGGTCGCGGTATCACCGGGCAAACCTAATACCTGAACTGGGTCACTTTTATTAGCGGCATCCAGAATCCCATTAGGGCTTTTATCATACTCATTAAGACCCATTTGCGGGTACTTAATTTCATTTTTTAGGTAGCCACTGTCTGAACTGCCACCCCAGGAAGCCCACTGGTTGGTATAAATATTGAGAGGTGCGTCGGCATAGTTTGGCGCAGGCACCCACTCACCTGCAACTTGCTTAAAGGTTGGGTGCTGCTCTCTTAAGGTTTGGCTACCCACAATGGGGAAGGGCGCACAGACTGGGCCAGTGGTGGTAGCGTCTATGCCTTTACGTGACGAAGCCATTAAGCGCATGGCGGTTTGTGAATACATGTACACGGGGTCAGTGACGGGCGCACCCATGGGGTTATTTGCGCCCACTGAGAGGATGGGAAAGCCAAATAATTGGGGCTGCTCATAATAAAGCTCTGTTATAATCGCGGCATTATTTGAGGGGGTCAAATCACCACTCTGACTTTTTTTCAGTAACCGACAATTGAAAGCCGCGTTTTCTAACGCAAATTTATAAGCGACTTGCTGATAATCAGCCAAACGAGTGGCCTTGGTGATGGGGTCGGTGGGGGTTTTATTAACGGTGGCGTAGGTCGTGTAGTGATAATATTCATAGAGTGACACCCCAGGGTGGAGAATGATGTCGTCATAAGTGAAATTACCCTCAATGGCATCATACGCCTCCTTAGGGGTCTTTAAGCCTTCATCATTGGCCGTTACACCTGCCTCAAATTTATCACAATCACAATCCTTATCAACTTCACAGGCTTTACCTGTATTCGCCACAAAATAAGAAATGGTTAAGTAAGAATTGTTACTATGACCAGGGGCGGTTTCGGGCCTATTCGTTAAGGCTTCGGGCAAAGGCGGTTTGGGTAGAATGAGGAACTTTTGTACTTGCTCATCCGTTAATGAGCCATTGATACCCCCAAAATAGGAGAGAATCTTTTTTTCATACCCCACATGAGACGCGTCGCGCACGGAAAAATCAAGGTAGTGTGGGCGGATGGCACGACGGGTTATCTCACGGTTAATGTTTACCAAAACCAGATAGCCCCTGACAGCCCACCCCACCTCAAATAAACCAAACAACATGAATAGTAATATGGGGGTGATGTAAGCCATCTCCACCAAAGCCTGTCCGCGTGGAGAGTCGCACATTTTTTTCAAACGGAATAATCTTCGCATAATGATACTCCTTTTAGCGTTCAGCTAGTCAGCTATTCAGCGTTTAGTTTATTAGGACTCACGCAAAACAGTCATTTTTGAGGAGTGACACACGCCCTCGTGTGTCACCGTTAGCACGAGGGCGTGCTAACTCCTCTATTTTTGCGTAAGTCCTTGTATGTTCCCAATAAATCAGACAAGAATGTCTGACCTACGGTAGAATAGACATTCCTGTCTGTTCATGGCAACACAGTATCTATTTATGACTCTTTTAGCTGATTAGCTGATACGCTGACCAACTATTTTTTAACCCACAATATCAACATAAATTTTCTCTAAAATATCATCGAAAATACCATCTAACTGTAACGGGGAAGCTGCCGGGTAGAAATTACCTAAACCCTTAAACGGTGGGGCGGATTGATATGTTTGCCCATTGGCATCTTGGTATGAACCCGTCGCCATGGTGGTTAGAAAACCAGCAGGAGCACCAGCACCTAAGCCAATGGTATAAACGGCCACCCCCGCTTGGGCTGCTTGATAGGCATAGAACATGGCACATTGATGATAAACGTCATCGGGTGAACCCGTCCAGATTTTTTGTGAAGATGTAACACAATCAGTAGGCCCTTGAACCGGCCGAGGATATTCAGAACTCGCCGTGCCTGGTTTTTCCGTTGGCACGCCGTCGGTGATGAGGATGAGAATTTTCTTAGCACTATCCCCCCGACTGCATGAGTGACCATCATTGGGCGTAGAGGTGCAACCATTATCAGCGGGGTTGCTCGGTGTGCTAATCCCTAATTCTTCTAACCCTTCACGCATCCCTGCGGCTGGGTTCGTCCCATTCAGCGGCCACTGATTTTCCACGGCCTTGATGACTTTGGTAAAAGTAATTGCTTTTTCATCATTGATACCATCAATAAAACAATCGCCGGAGTTATAGCCACCATTCCCGCGGGCGGTGTAGTTACGGCACTGGAGTTTAGAACGCACTACATCGGTATTGTCCACATCATTAGAGAAGGCCACAAACCCCAACTGGTCAAATTTAGGGTCTAGCTTTTGAGCAAAACGTTTGACTGCCTCTTGCGCGCTGCGGAAGGGTTGGAGGCCCGCGTAGAGGTCATTATTAAGCTGGTTAACGATTTGCCCCGTAGGAATATCGGTACAATTTTTTCCTTGCCCTGGCTTACCATCATTCCCATTTTTAATGCAAGTTTCGTCATCATGCGTAACTTCAAAGCCATAAATGGGATTAGCCAAATTACAGGCTTCACGGGTAGCCGAGCCACGACTAATTTGTGGCCCGCGTCCGCCATTCATGGTAACTACATTTTTCAACTCAATCGCGTTTGAATCGGAACCTGTAATACTCTGAGCATCATTATTGGTAAAAAGAACGCGGTCTATTTTGTAACCCGCACTGCCTTGATACAAACGTAAGGTGTATTGGGTTTTTCCCGCACCGTCTGTATTTGGCGTGGCGACTGTGCCTAATTTAATCCATTGCCAATCTGAATTTAAGGCCCGACTATCACGCACATATGGATAGCGGTTAGAGGAGTTAGTTTGTGCAAAAGCAGGTAATACATCTGTATTCTCGACCACATCCATTGGAACGTTAGTATCATCGCCATCTAAAACTTCCCAATAAATGGCACTGCGCCACCAATTACGACCGCCTGGCCCATTGCCGCTTCCATCTACCCCGGCCTCAGGGTTGGGGTTGCCATTCCATTCGTAAGCTAAATCTGCCCCGCCAATGGCTCTTATCCAAATGGTTGTTTCGGCGCTCCAATTGGGGTCATTGGTAAAATCATATTCTACATAAGGTGGTTTACCTACAAAATTAGAATCATTCCAACATTTATTGCCACTATTTAAGGGGAAACAATTCGCATCATAACTGCCCCCAATCACGCCAATATTGGCTGAGGCTTCATAAACGGCAAAAGGTTTGGCTTGGATATAAGCACTACAATCAGTGGCTTTAACGGTTATCTGATTGCCATCCTTATCTTTAGTCTCTATATCACCTGCACAAATTTGTGTCCCATTAAATGTACAGTCAATTACGGCTCCACCCGCGCCTGATTGTATCCCAGGGTTGCAGACGTTGGCCGATTGTTGTGAGGGATTACCTGCTTGATTGCCCTGGAAAAACTCTTGGGGGCGATGTGCGCCTTGAAAGTAATTAATGGGGTCTAATACTCCCGCATATTCATAAGCATTAGCCATAGAACCCCGTTGAACCGCCCAATAGCCTTGCCCTGCCGTCCGTCTTGCCAAATTCCAGCCCTCTAGCGGCATGTTGGCCGAATAAAGTTCCGCTTCATGGACCGAATAATAATAATTAGCGGTACTCCCATCGGGCAATCCTGCACCAGGCACAACACTAGGAATTTCATAATCTACGGTTTCCAGTGAATTAGTTAGCACATTATCTAATGTAGCACTTACTATTTTCTGGGGGATACATAACTCTGTGGCAGGAATCGAGTTATTTTGCTTATCTGCGGCTCGTTCATATTTTACCAGGGCAGGCGCAAAAGGAATGGGGTTATAGTAGCCATTTTTATCAGGGTAAGAATACGTAACCATATCCTTATCCGCCACCCATGCTTTGGTCTTCACCCAACAATCCACGCAGGGGGTATCAAACTCCATGGAGGCAGAAATGTCTAACACCACTATAATATCAAGATTACTCACACTCTCGGCAATTGCTTCTGAAGTGACCGGCACTTTGGAAAAGCCAATTAACTTCATAAAATTCATGTCAACGAGTGATTTGCCGATGATTTTTATGCGGGCAGAATTGCCATAATTACCACTGCTGGCCTCGCATAAATTCGCGGGGTTATCATTGGTGTTTTCAGCTCCCTGTAGCCCACGAAATGAACCCGTATCAATCATGAAGGAGGCTCTGAGGGTTTCCGTGGCGGGAATGTACATGGCTCCTTTGACCTCGGTGACTGGATCCATTTTTAACTGTTGCACCCCATTAGGATGAGTTTCATCAATATTGCCGCCTTTTGTGGTGACGCAGCCGCGCACCACTACCTCCACATCCCTGCCCACATCATAGCCATTGTTCTTTAAATACTCAATAGCTCGCTCCATGGCATCTTCCTCAAAAGGCAGTTCAACGGCGGCGGCTAAAACGGCTGAGTCGACGGCTTTATTGATGCGAACTCGTTCAATATAAACCAAGCCCAAGTCAATGGCTAAACCCATCATGGCAACTAAGCCCACAAATGAAGCGGCAAAGATAACGATACTTTGCCCTTTCTGTTCGCTAAAACCCTGCCAAAAGTACCTTTGTAAAAACTGTCTCATTTTTTTTAACATCATCTAACCTCTACTGTAATTAGGAGTTAGGAGTTAATGCCACCAATAAATAATTAGGGGATACGGAGTCCAAAGCCGTAGGTCTTTGTCCCACTGCTCAAAGCCTACGGCTTTGGACTCCACTGCTATCCCCTGAAAATTTACAGGTGGAATTAATGCGTTTGTATTCCTAATTCCTAATTCCTAATTCTTATTGTATCACCCAGCCCTTAGTTGCATCAACCACCACCATGTGAGTAGTATTGGTTTGTTCATTGATGCCGACGACAATCCAAACGGGGCCAGCTAACTTTTTAGTGCTACGTAGCTGAATAATTAAATCTAACCCTAAGTTATTTTGGAGAACTTCACTCCCCCCATGGTCTAACCAGGTGGCTAAAGCTACAGAGCTATCCATCAACCAACCCTCAGTCGCGACGGGGTGTGGCGGGAGGGTGACTTCAAGCGGGTGAACAAAAATCTGCGTTTGCCCATCGGCTTCTACACTAACAAAAAGTTTGAGCTTTTTGCTGGGTGAGTAAAAATGGTATGTCCAAAGTGTTGGTTCGCCTACTTGGCTCAGACTTAATAGCTGATGCCATTTAGCACTCGCCGCGATTAACTCGGCATCGCTTGACCACGCTAAAGCGGCGGGTTTAGCCATTTGATTGTATTGATTTAACCCTGTAACCATTTGGTTGGGGATAGTGTGGGTTGGCTTAGGGGCGGCTTCAGGTAGCTCACGCACTTTTTCTTGGCGACCTATATCACGCAAAATCAGCAAAGCAACCACAATCACAGCCACCGCGGCTAGGGACATTAAACCAAGTAATAAGATTATATCTCGCCGTCGGATTCTTTGAAACATGGGTTACTCGGTGTGCTTTAGACCTCACAGGTTTCTAAAACCTGTGAGGTCTGTCAACATTCGTCCTGTCATTTTAATTATTTACCACACCCACACGAATCATGGTGAGGTTAACGCCTGTTCTGTCAAGGCCATCATTTTTGAGTAAAACAGTCGTATCATCAACCAACATGCTGCTTGTGCCATTGCCATTATCCGCCGCATACTCGGTATAAAGGAAATATTTTGTATTGCTGTTGGTTGAAGCAGGTAAGCCATAGAAGTTATACTCCCCTCCTTGAATGGTGGTGGTTTCATATAGCTTGCCGCCCTCAGCGTAAGCCCACACTTTAACCCCCTCTTTACGGATTGCCCCATCACCCTTACCCTCATCCACTCTTACAGTCCCTTGAATATGAGTGGGGTCTTTACCGACATCAATCAACTCTTGGTCGGTTGGCTTGGGTTGGGTACGACAGATTTCGAGGTTAAGCTCATCAAAGTTAAACTTAATATTCCTACATGAACTAAATAAGGCACAATCACGGGTGTTACTATTATTGTACACCAATAAGTAAACATCCCCTGAATAGCTGTTTAAATTAACCCCTGGTTTGAGGGTTAACTCCATATTTTTTTGTTCCCACGATGGGCCACTATAACTGACTTGGTTCATGGTGCCAACGGCAATTGTGGCCGGTTCACTTAATAATTCATCTGAGGTGGGGTCGGGGTAAGTTCCCGTAGGTGCTTTAGTAACTAAAGCCACCTGGAAAATGCTGGCAGGTTCAGGTTTTCCGTTATCATCAATATCATACCAAATGCTAAATTTGACCGTGGCCGCCGTGGATACAGGCGGCGAACTTTCTAGGGTTAGCTTTTGGTAGAAATAAGGGGTACTTTGATTGTCAGTCCAACCGCCCATTTTATAGTTGCCATCATACGCCCCCCCATTCGCCACAAACGCATTTCCGCCCAAATTCCAGACACTATAGACCCCTGGTTTTTCAAAACTTAAGCCTGTATCTTGTAATGGATTAGGACAATATTCATAGCCAGGGGGAATGTTCGTCGGAATAGTGGTCGAACCACTTTTAATGAACTCGCCTGACCCTTTCCCTGGTTCACATGGACGGAAGCCAAACTTAAAGTATACAAACTCCGTTGACTGGACAATACTAGCATTATGTGAGTCATTAAACAAGCCAATCTCAATTTCATCCTCAATGGGTTCAAGGGCTGAATTGGTTGAAACCAGTAACTCGTTGGCGGAGTACTCAGTCCAACTCGCAGGAGGGGTACTGCTATTCGTTTGAGCATGGTAGAATTTGAAACCACCCGTGATTTGATTACGGGTTATCCCTAACCAAACATAATTAGGCAAAGTATAGCCTGTGCCATTTGATTCCCAAAGAGTGGCTTGCCCATTATAGGTATCACGGTTAATGACTTGCGGCAAATAACTCCCGTTACTTTGCTTCATTAAACCAAACTGAATTTTGGCACTACTAGGGTCAGCTTTACGCCGAATCTCTAAACCTGCCATGGCTTTTTCACTACCACCCGTCAGGTTATGCATGCCCACAACGGCATCAAAATCAAACTTGGTCGAAATGGCCGAGGCCGTATTATAACGGTAGAAGAAATAACCACCGTTGTTATCATTACGGCTGCCCAGATTATCTGCCCCTAAGTTCTTCAAAATCAAGGCGGCGGTATCAACACCTAGTAACGGGTCGGCGGTGCGGCCACCGTAAGGCTGGGCCGTCCATTTAGTGCTGCTAAATTTGCCACCCTCTGACCACACCGTGGTTTTGAAATTATCAAAGATAGTTTCAGAGGCGTTATTAGTATAGTAATTACCGTTAAACTCCCCATTAGAGGCAAATAAGGTTACATAAAGTTTCTGGGCTTCGTCAGGCGTAAAACTAACAGGATTTAAGGTATCGGCATAACTGGTGATTTCGGTGGTTGCGTCTTGTCCATTGGTGCCATATTTGAAATGGAGTTTTTGCTGTTTATCCACTTCAATTTTTAGACTGATGGGCAGTTGACTCAGTAGGATACGTTGGCTAATCGGACTCACTTCAGGAATCTGATTATTATTAGCTGCCACCCGTCCACCCGCCACAAGTTGGTAATTATTGTCAGCCTCTTTCCACTTAAGAGCAAAATAAATCCGTTTGTCATAGCTAAACGCATTACTTTCAGGGGAAGCTACCCGCACCTCTAACCCCGCCCAGCCGCTGACGTAGTTCCCTACACCGTAGGGTTGACCATTACTGCTAGGGGCTTGGACGACGCTAATTTGGGCGGAGGCAAAACGAGTAATCGGTTTATTGTAATACAAGGCATAGACGCGGTCGTTGCCATCTACAGCATCAGGCCGCCCCGCGCCATGGGTGAGCATGAGTTGACCCTGGAAGGTGGTATATCTCCCACCATTGTTCTGTTGCTGCTTGCCCTGCCAATCACTGGCATTAGCCCCACCCGCATCAACGTCATACGGCGACTCAAAAGTGATTACAGGAAGAATTTCTTCAGTTTGCGTGCCGAGGCCAAAGGTTTCAGGGCTAATGGCGATAGAGGATTCATTACAGGTCAGGTTAACGGTGGTACTAATCACGTTGTTACTTTCTGTTGCCTCATTCACCAAACGGGAGGTATTGGCGTAAGCATAGAAGGTTTGTAGCCCATAACGGGTTAAGGTAAAGGCTTGTTGGAGTTGGAAGGATTGCCCATTGGCTAAGGGGGTCATGCGCCACTGTTTGAAATCCCCTGGCATGTTGAAGACGGCCTTATTTTGCAGTTGCCCTGGAATTAAGGGCGCAGGGTCTTGATACATGTCTATATCAAAATAACGGGAAATGGGGATGGTGGCCGCATTTTCAACCGTAAAAGTGACGGTGTAAGGGCGGTTAATGTGCGGATTGGCCGAGGTATGAACCACCTCTACGGGTCTAGGCGTAGCATCTTTGGCCCACAAATCCCCTGACCGAATGGTTAAGGTCGTGGTCGCAATACGTTGATTATCGTTATATTGTCGGGAGATCATGTCGAGAGGTATGCCCCAATTTTTAGAGTCAGTAATATCTGACCCTGGCGGGTCTTTGGGCAGCGAGGTTAAGTCGTAATTTAAATTGAAACTACCAGAACCATCGGTTTGGGCAATGACATTAGGCATTAGCTGACCCGCATAAGACAAGCGATAACTGGTGTTCGGGGCATGGTTGCGTAAGCGAATACCAATGGTTGCATCAGGCAGCACCGCTTGAGTAATGGGCGGGTAAGTGCTGGGTATGCCCAGGATGGCATCAGGGGCATCCATGCGCGTATTACCTTGGTAGACCTCAATATAGGGTTTGGGTAAAATTTCCACCTGAATGGTGGCACATGCCTGGTTTAGTCGGGCGGGATTATCGGTTACACTGGTAGAGAAAGAAGAAATTTGATATTTTACCGAAGTTGAGCTAGCCGCATCCATGGGAATAATGAAGCCCTGTTTAGCAATCCCACTGGGGCCAACTAAGAGGGTATTATCAGCCCGACTGGTCGGAATACGACTATCTCCAAATTGCAAGAAGTAATCCCCTGCGGCATGGTTATTCATCTGAATGGTAATGAGCGAGCCGATAGGGAATTTGTAATTATCCTTACTAACGCCAACAATGGTTAAGTAGCAAACATTGCTATTATCCACGGTGAATTGCTTTCTGGGGGCAATCCAGGTGGTTTCCAAATCGGTGGCCGATGGTTTACTGGGGTATGAACGGATAGAATAAGTGCCATTTTCCCAAACATTCTCCCCTTCATCGGTCAGGTGAATCGAGACAATCCCACTCGTGCCATTTTCATCAGTTTTGGCATTTTCTGAAACGCTGGCTAAAATCTGAGTCCCACTAAAGACCACCACAAAATAACTCCGCTTAGGCGTATGGTCTATCAATTGAACTTGAATGGTATCCCCTTTTTGATAGGTAATATTGCCCGTCGCGAATAGCTTAATGCTAGGATTGGTCATAAAGAAAGGCGCATCGGCGGCGGTGCTATTATCGCTAGAGACAACAGACCGAACCACACAGGTTATCACTCCGCCTGGGGGACATGGGGAAGGGGGAATATTATCTTCATCCGTTGCAGGGGCTAACCGCGCCATGGGGGCGGTGCTGGCAAAGCCATTGCTATCTACCGTAAGGGGGAAGTTAACCAATGGCGTGGTAAAACCATTGCCAATCGCAAATACCATATAATCGCCTGGCGCATGTTTTTGTAATTCTGCCTTAATGGGGGTGTGGCGCGCCCAAACGGGGCTTGTGCCACTTGCATCAAGTATCACCAAAGTGTTGGTTATGGTGTCATCATCTGCGCTAATAATGACATCTTGTTCCGCACTAGCCAACGGGTTTTCACAGGTTTGCCCCGTAGTACCTGCGCCGACGGAGTAGAGACAGTAGCTCCCTGGCTTAAGCCCAGTCAGGTCACAGGGTGGTGGGCTGATAAAGTGATTATTCCCATCAGTTTGGACATTGGAGCAAATCTTATAGGCGGTTTTATCTATTGCCCGCGACTCTAAGTAAATATCATAAAGTTGACTTTGGTCATGGTTAATTAACTCAATATTAATCTCAGTGTCTGTACCAAAGCGAAAGGCATAATTATCAGATTTAATGGCCTGCCCTTCTGGGCCACAAATTTGGGGGGCGGGGCAACTTTGGGTGCCTGGCCCCGTAACGGGTGGTTGAACGTTAATGGGAACACCGCCTGTTTGCGCCAGAACCTCATTTTGACCCTCGTTCTGCATCTGAACTTCCCCACGCACAGTGACGGGCAACCCACCGACAATCGCATTAAAAATCGGCGTGACCATTTGGACGTTATAAAAGGTATAAACCGCCACATTCAGCCCTTGCTCACCCGCATAATTTGGCACACTATTAATGGGGGTTGACCCATTAGCAGTTTTAGTAATTACTTGTCCCACGACCACCACGCCAAAGGCATTGGGAATATAATTCCCAAAATTCTCTGCATTGGGGTCTTGTACCTTACAGTTCCATTTAGTATAATCCTCGGTTGAACCCGTGGGATATTCACAGATACAACTCGTAGGATTGCTCAGGCCCTCACATAAATTGTAAGGTGGGTCTGTTTTAGGGGGTATCCCGCCAATGAGGGCATAACTACGTTCAATCGCCAGCCGTTTGATGGCTTCGGCGCGGGTTTTAGGGGAGCAACGCCACGGTTTGGTCGCGTTTGCTTCACCCTCCACCTTTAGACAATCGGGGTTATCCGTAAAATTTTCTTGTGGGTTAACAATATAGGGCTTACCCGTAATGGCATAACGTGCCGCATCTCTCGCCGCTGATTGCACGGTGATATAAGCCCAAATGACCCGTCCTATTTCAAATATTCCTAATAATAGCATTAATAAAATAGGGAGAATTAAGGCGAATTCGACTAAACTTTGTCCTTTTGACTTGTGTTTTAACACGATTAAACTCCTTCAGGTACAGATAGTATAGGGATAGTTTCTAAGCAATGGGACTTACGCAAAACCCTCTCCCATAGGGCGAGGGAGTAAACTTCCCTCCCTTTGGGGGGGACTGAGGGGGGGATTTTGTCGTTTTGCGTAAGCTCGAAGCAATAGAGCTATCTCTTCATTGATACCTTTTCTATCATGGGGGGGTGGTGGGTTATGGTAAAAATATCAAATAATAGGTTTATTGCGGTTATATAACTGCAATGGCAGGGGGCTAATAAAACATCAAAATGCACCGATTAAGATGTTCGGGCATCAGTTAAGTAACATGCTTTG
>Ga0316611_1000383_pt1 | contig 15608 bp, 17 predicted proteins | sample MIS2016202_MG_FD_207675 | JGI IMG/M metagenome (GOLD analysis project Ga0316611, IMG submission 207675) | Microbial mat bacterial communities from Middle Island sinkhole, Lake Huron, Michigan, United States - MIS.2016.202 | ecosystem: Environmental > Aquatic > Freshwater > Lake > Sediment... | reverse complement strand
TTAAATGGTGCGTCAGCCGTGATGCTGTTCTTTTGCGTTATAGATTAATCGCTCTGACGCACCCTACAATTGGATCGTAGGGTGCGTCAGACAGGCCAAATGATGATGTTGGCGGTTGAATTGGGTCTGACGCACCGTTCACTAACATAATCAGTCTAAGGTTTAATCGATCCTAACGATGCGCTTCCCTGATGAATCCGAACCCCCCTTGAGCCTCAATCTGATTTCGATGATTGATGTGATTTTTGTGATCCTGGCCTTTGTGATTTTGGCTACGGTGCAATTGGCCCGGTTGACCGGGATGCCCGTCAATTTGCCCGAAGCCGCCACCTCCCAAGCCCAGCCCGTCCCGCCGGTAACAGTCAGCCTCCGGGCCGATGGCCAAATCTTTTTTAATCAAACCCCCGTCACATTGCCGCAATTAATCACTAATATTCGCGGCCAATTACAACCCAACCAACCCCTCACCGTACTGCTCAATGCTGATACTACCGTCCCCCATGGCCAAGTTGTGGCGGTGATGGATCAGTTAAGGCAATTATCGGGGGTGCAATTGGCGATCGCCACCCGCCCCACCACACCTGAACCCTCTAGGTGAGGAAATCCCTGCCTTAAAGAGGGCGATCGCCCCCTCAATTCTGCCCTCAGATTTGCGACAATCAGATTATCCTGAACGACAAAACACGATGAGCATTTCCCCCAAGGCAATCTATGACTGGTATCGTTCCACCCTCCGCAATCCTAAATATCGTTGGTGGATCATCCTCGGTAGTTTGGTCTATATCATCAGCCCCATTGACATTGCCCCGGACTTGATCCCCATCGTCGGCCAAATCGATGATTTAATGATCCTCACCCTACTGATTTCCGAAGTCTCGCAATTGGTCTTAGACTTTGCCAAAACCAAAAAAGCCGAGGGGGTCAGTCCAGATTTAGGGGACAATCAAACAGCAACAGTGAATGTCGATGCCGTCACCCTCGACTAATCCCATTCCCCGTTCCCCATTCCCTCAAACCAGGATGCCCTGCCCCCAATCATGCAGATCCTGATCGTCGAAGATAACCCCGAAATTGCTCAACTCCTCCACGACACCTTAACGCGGGAGGGGTTTAGCTGCGATCGCGCCCCCGACGGCCTCCAAGCCATGCAACGGGTTACAGACCGCCCGCCGGATTTAATCATTTTAGATTTGATGTTGCCGGGTTTGGATGGGTTGGAGGTTTGTACGCGGGTGCGGCAAATGGCCAACATTAAAGACCCCTATATTTTGATGTTGACGGCTCGCGGGGAGGAAATCGATCGCGTCATTGGCCTGTCAACGGGGGCTGATGACTATTTAGTCAAACCCTTTAGCCCTCGTGAATTGGTGGCGCGGGTGCGGGCGCTGTTACGCCGCAGTCTGCGGGGGGAAAAGAACCGCCTCCACCAAACCCCCCACTTTACCCTCGATCTGGATCAACACATTGCCACTCGTCACAGTGCCGATCAAGGGGATGAGGTGCTGGAATTGACGGCGTTGGAGTTTAATTTATTGGCGGTGTTGATCAGTTATCCAGGGCGAGTTTGGACGCGGCCACAGTTGATTGAAAAGTTGTGGGGAAATGATTTTTTTGGTGATGAACGGGTGGTGGATACCCATGTGGGCCGGTTGCGGAAAAAAGTTGAATTCGACCCATCCCAACCGCAATTTATTAAAACTGTGATTGGTTTAGGTTATCGCTTTGAGGACGAACCGTAGGGGCGAAAAATTTTTCGCCCTCCCCATTTCGCCCTCCTCCATGGGTCAATCAATCCTCATCTTGAATCACTTCCAACAACACTAAAGTTTGTTGTAACCCGGCAAAATCTTCAGCTTCGGTAAATAACTCATTGGCCCGCTCCAGATCGGCGATCGCCTCCTCCTTTTCCCCCAAGTGATACCGGGCTAAACCCCGCCCCCCGTAGGCCCGCCCCCATTGGGGAGTGAGGGTAATGGCTTGGTTAAAATTGGCGATCGCCGCTGCATAGTCCCCCTGTTCAATGTCAATCAAACCCCGCTGATAATAACTTTCTGTGAGCGTGGCATCCAGGGCTAAGGCTTGGTTTAAATCTGCGAGGGCAAGCTCAAACTGATTGAGGCTCAGGTAGGCTTTGCCCCGTTCTTGATAGGCGATCGCCGTGGGAGCTAATCTTAAAACTTGGGTAAAGTCTGCAATGGCCGCCGCCTCATCCTCCAAGGCCATCCAAGCCCGGCCCCGCTGTTGGTAGGCGATCCCTTGACTCGGATCGCGGCGAATCACTTCGTTAAGATCAGCGATCGCTCCCAAATAATCCCCCGCTTTGATCTTGGCCTCACCGCGATCCAAAATTGCCGCCAAATTCAGCCCTGGTAATGCTTCTAAATCTGCAATCATCGCCATGGCAGCGGCCACCGTATCCGGCTTACCTGCTGCGGTTGCACGGCTGACCCCTTGACGAAAATCGGCGATCGCCCCCGCAAAATCCCCCATCACCCGCCGCACATACCCTCGATTGAAATACGTCACCGCTAAATCAGGGTCTTGGGCAATAGCTTGGTCAAAATCCGCCAAGGCCGCCGGATAATCCCGCACCCAAAAATAAGATGTGCCTCGGTAACGATAGGCTTCAGCATGATGGGGATCAAGGCGGATCACTTGGGAGAAATCGGCGATCGCCTGCTCATATTCCCCCTGCTCCACCCAAACCAACCCCCGCATTTGATAAGAGCGCAGATGATCCGGATTATGGTCAAGGGCGCGGTTGAGGGCATCTAAAAGATTGGGGTCAGCCTGAGCCAGTTGGATTGTGGCGGTGGGGGTAGCGATGGCGGGCAGGGGTAGACCGGGAAACAGGGTGAGAGTGAGGGTTGCCCCAAGGGTAAAAAGGGTTGATTTAAGCATGAATCAAGAAGGGGATCTTCAAAGTTTAAGATGATCAGCTAAATTTATGCAAAATTGAAACCCTGTAGGGGCAAAAGGTTGAATTGTTTCGCCCCTGCACAGATTCGGTATCCAATTCAGCCAATTTCACCCTATTTTCTGAAGAACCAAAGAAGGTTAGCATGGATAGCCCAGACGATGGGCATCCTCAAAAGCTCCAGTTAAATTAAGGAGAGCGGACTGAAGTCCACACTAAGAACGAGGAGCAATATTGCAACCCCTCACCCTAAATCCCTCTCCCAGGGAGGGAAAGGCCCTTGGGAAGAAAAGAGGATAGAGAAGAGAGAAGAGAGTGAAATTGAGATTTCTCCCTCACTCCTCACTCCTCACTTCTCACTCCTCACTCCTCACTCCTCACTCCTCACTCCTCACTCCTCACTCCTCACTTCTCACTCCTTCTGCTTGAGAGAAGCGGCGAAGGGGATGAGGGGCCTAAAACACCTGTTCAATCTCGGCAATTTCGGGGATAAATTCCCGCAGACGGCGTTCAATGCCCATCCGGAGCGTCATCGCTGAACTGGGGCAAGAGCCACAGGCCCCTTGGAGCCGGAGCTTCACAATCGGGCCATCGATTTCAACCAGTTCAACGTTGCCCCCATCGGCCATGAGGTAAGGGCGCAGTTCATCGAGAACGTTTTCAACATTGTCGTTGGTTAGGGTGAGGGGTGCAGATAAAGCCATGGCATCTTAATTGTGAATGAGAACTGAGCCTATTCTAGCGCAGGAGTTGGAACAGTCGAGGGGGATAGCGATCTGTGGGATTCCAATCCACGTTAGGATTGAGCAGGCTCAATTTTTAGCGCAAATCCTCTAAAACCCTTAAAGTCAATGTCGATTAAATCCATTTTTAACCGTATTCTCGCCTTTTGCCTCGTCTTGACCCTCACCTTCGTTGGTGGTGGCTTGGCGGTGGCGGATAGTCTGACGGGTAATTACCGCGAAGATACCCTCGCCGTGGTGGAAACCCTGACCCATATTCTCGAAATCCCCAACGATGCCCCGGACATGGCCGAGCTACGCACAGAAGCTCGCCAAAAAATTAATGACTATGCTGCCCGTTATCGTCGGGATAGCCGCGTTTCTGGACTGCGCTCCTTTACGACAATGCAAACCGCCCTCAACAGTTTGGCAGGGTTCTATAGCTCCTACGGCTCCCGGCCTGTTTCGGATCAGCTTAAAACGCGATTACAACAAGAGTTTCGCCAGGTGGAAATTGCCCTCAAACGGGGCCTATAGACGATCGCCCTCCTCGATCAATCCTCAAGTCAGCCTTCGCCCTCAAGCGGTAGACTCCACAGATCAATGAGGATGGCGATCATTCAGTTTGCAAACTGGCTGATTGATACGGAATGATGATCTCCCTTGGGGAAGAATAAACTCAGATCACGGTTGTCCCGAGGGCAACCGTTTTTGCTTGCTACCGTTAATATCAACGGGGATCCTCTGGATCTCATCAAACTATCTGATAGCCTCACCACAGCCTATGTTGCGATCGCTCTTCACCTCCCCCCTTTTGCGCCGTCGTCTGATCAGTAGCTTGCTCCTAGCGAGTACGACCCTGGGGCAATGGGCGATCGCCACCGCCGCCCAAGCCCAAACTGGGCGGTTTTGTCACTTTTCCCCGGCGGAAGTGAATCGCAAAAATACGCTGCGGGAAGCCGCTGCCCAGGGGAACGCCCAAGCCCAACAGGATTATCAGGTGATCGTCCGTCAGCATTCCCAATGGATGCAGGATTGTCGCCAACGCACTTGGCCCCGCACCCAAGCCCTTTGGTTGCGGCTCTATCCCTGCGATCTAGAGCCGGGGGTATTAGATGATGTGTTCGATCGCATTGTCAATCAAGGCTATAACGCCGTCTATATTGAAGTTTTTTACGATTCTCAAGTGCTGTTACCCGCAGCAGATAACCCTACGCCTTGGGTGTCAGCGGTGCGATCGCCCGGCTTAGAAAATGTCGATCTCTTCGCCATGGGTCTACAAAAAGCCCGCGATCGCAACATCAAAGCCTATGCCTGGCTCTTTGCGATGAACTACGGCTACGCCTACGCCGTCCGCCCCGAACGCCAGCAAAATATGGCCCGCAATGGTCGCGGTGAAACCAGTCTCACCTTTGTTGATGATGGCTCTCAAGGTTTTATTGACCCCTACAGTCCCCAAGGCCGCGCCGAATACGCCGCCCTCGTTCAGGCCGTGCTCCGTCGTCGCCCCGATGGAGTGTTATTTGATTACATCCGCTACCCTCGCGGCAGTGGGGCGGATTCAGTGATCACCCGTGTTCAGGATCTTTGGATCTATGGGCAAGCTTCCCGCAATGCCCTCCTCAACCGCGCCACCAACAACCAAGGCCGCGAACTGATCAACCGTTATCTCGATCAAGGCTCGATCAGTAGCGGCGACATCCAAGCCGCCAAATCCCTCCATCCTGGGGAATCTGGCCCCCAATGGCAGGGACTGAATTCCAGCAATCTCAATTGGGAACTGTGGCGATTAGCCCTGGCCCACGCCGCCCAAGGGGTGATTGATTTCCTCCATGCCGCCGCCGCTCCTGTCCTGCGTCAGGGTATCCCCGCCGGGGCCGTCTTCTTCCCCCATGGCAATCAACCCGTGGGCCAAGGCGGCTATGATTCCCGGCTCCAACCTTGGGATCGTTTTTCCTCTCAATTGGAATTACATCCCATGTCCTACGCCATCTGTGGCAACGGGACACACTGCATTGTTGATGAAGTCCAACGGGTGCATGATCTGGCCACCCCTGGAACCCGGATCATCCCGGCTTTGGCGGGGCAATGGGGCCAGGTGACAAGGGCGCACCCCCCCTTAGAACAACAGATGGCCGCCATTCAGCAGGCTTTCCCCCAATTGGAAGCCGTGAGCCATTTTGCCTATGCTTGGATTGAACCCACCCACGATCGCGCCCGCCAAAGTTGTCGCCGTTAACCCTTGGGTAATGGGTTGGGGGGCGATCGCCCCAAGAGTGCTACAATCCTCATATCAAGTTTTTTTGATAGGTCGTCATGGCTACTCAACCCACCGTTAACCCCAAAGCCATCCAGGCCGGGGGACAACTGAATATTTTTGAGAAATATCTCACCCTTTGGGTCGCCCTCTGCATCGTTGCCGGGGTGATCCTAGGGCGCGTCTTTCCCCAGGTAGCCGTTGCCCTCGATGCCATGAGCATCTACCAAGTCTCGATCCCCATCGCCATCTGTTTATTTGCGATGATGTATCCGATTATGGTGAAAATCGACTTTTCTCAAGCGGTGAAGGCCGCGAAAACCCCCAAGCCGGTGCTGCTCACGCTGGTGGTCAATTGGCTGATTAAACCCCTAACCATGGTGCTATTAGCCCAAGTATTTCTAGGGCAACTGTTTCAGCCCCTCTTAACCCAAACCGAGATGATTCGGGGCGTAGAAACTAGCCTCGCTAACTCCTATATTGCTGGGACAATTTTGTTAGGCATTGCCCCCTGTACCGCCATGGTTTTAATGTGGGGTTATCTCTCCTATAGCAACCAAGGCCATACCTTAGTGATGGTGGCGGTCAATTCCCTAGCGATGCTGTTTCTCTATGCCCCTTTGGGGAAATGGCTATTAGCGGTCAATGATCTCACCGTACCTTGGCAAACCATTGTTTTTTCCGTGTTAATCTATGTGGGTTTGCCCTTAGCCGCAGGGATGTTGACCCGAACTTGGGCATTACAAAAGAAGGGACGGGCTTGGTTTGAAGGGGTTTTTCTGCCCATATTAGGCCCCATTGCCACGTTAGCATTGTTAACGACATTAATCTTGCTGTTTGCCTTTAAAGGGGATGTGATTGTGCAAAATCCCTTGCATATTGTCTTAATTGCCGTCCCCCTATTTATTCAAACCAATCTCATTTTTGGGATTACCTATGTAGCGGCCTGGAAAATGAAAATGTCCTATGAAGATGCGGCTCCGGCGGCATTAATTGGGGCGAGTAATCATTTTGAAGTGGCGATCGCCACCGCCGTTATGCTCTTCGGCCTCAACTCCGGGGCAGCTTTAGCTACCGTCGTCGGGGTATTAATCGAAGTGCCGGTAATGCTGATGCTCGTGGAATTCTGCAAACGCACCGCCTTCTGGTTTCCCCGCGAACCCGAAAAAGCCACCCTCTACGATCCTCGCTGTGCCGACCTCCTGCCCCAATCCCCCCCATGATCCCCCCATTCCCTATTCCCCATTCCCTGTTCCCTGTTCCCCTAAAAAACCATGAAAAACGTCATGTTCGTCTGCAAACGCAATTCCTGCCGTTCCCAAATGGCGGAAGGCTTTGCCAAAACCCTCGGCGCGGGTAAAATTAACGTCACTTCTTCCGGTTTAGAAGCCAGCCGCGTCCATCCCACAGCGATCCAAGTGATGCAAGAAATCGGCATTGATATCACTGACCAAACCTCTGATCCCCTCGATGGGTTTCAAGCAGAAAATTATGATGCAGTGATTTCCCTCTGTGGTTGTGGCGTGAATTTGCCGGAAGCTTGGGTATTGCGGGAGGTATTTGCGGATTGGGAATTAGAAGACCCCGATGGCAAACCATTAGAAACTTTCCACCGCGTCAGGGATGAAATTAAAACGCGGGTGGAGGCATTGATTGCCCAATTGGTTGATTAAAACCAATGGCTTCAGACATCCCCTCACCCTAAATCCCTCTCCCAGAGCGGGAAAGGGACTTTGAGGTCGTTTTGTCTGCTTGGCGAAAGGGCTGTAACGGACTCAAGTCCAAACTACGCGCATTTGGGGGCGAAAAATCTTTCGCCCCTACGGTAGGGTTGAAATTAACGAAAATTTGAAAATTTAACATTTTGCCTTTGCTGTGCTACGATAACCGTACTTTTTTCCTCTATCTATGGTTTTTTCAATATTTCAACAAATCCTAAAATGCTTAAATTCCGAACAGCACCGACGGGGTTTTATTCTCGTCGGTGCTGTGGTGTTATGGGGCCTGTGGATGTTGATCAATCCAGATCGCATTAATATCAATCATGGCTTTGGTTTTGATGTTCTTTATGGTGAACTTGCTCAGGATTTTTTCGGACGACTCTCAGAAGGGGTAAATCGATTTTGGGTGGCGCGAACCTTTCCCTCTTTGGTGGTTTTTGGGTTGCTCAAACTGAGTTTTATCGCACCAACACGAGAAAATGTAATTACCGCTTTTATTTTGCTCAATACTGTGAGTTTAGCGGTGGCGGCCTGGATGTGGTTGAAGATTTGCCAAGCCTTGCAGATTCAAAAAATGGGCTTTTGGTTGGGGGCGATCGCCCTATTTGTGAACTTTTTTGTGCTGAGAGAACTGCCCTATGTATCTGTGCGCACCGATGCCGTCGCCTATGCCCTCGGCATGGCGATGTTTTACGCTTATCTCACCCGTAAATCCCTTGTCCTCTATGGGTTAACGTTGATTGGCTCCTTTACTTGGCCTTCGGCGGTCTACATGGGCGGACTCTGCTTACTGTTTCCCCGTCGGGATCATCCCCAACTGGTTCAACAACCCATCACCCCCTGGCCCTGGCGGTATGGCCTGGCGGCTCTGCCGAGCATTGGTGCGTTTATCTATATGCACGCCCTGATTCCGGGGGAAAATGACTATCTCAACCGGGGTAAACCCATCGAATCTGTAGGTTATCTCAGTGCGGCGATCGCCGTCGCCTATCTCCTCCTCAGCCTAGCAGAACTGCTCAAGGATCAACGGTTGATCCAATGGTCAGCCTGGCGACAATATTTCAGCGCCAAATCTTTCTATGTGACGCTCCTCTTCTTAGGGGCGATCGAATATCTCACCGGCCAGATTGCCACCGCACCGGGCAATGATATGACCTTCGGCCATAACCTCTATTTACGAATTTTAACGAGCATTTTGCAGCCTGGTGTTTTTTGGATTGCCCATGTGATCTATTGGGGGCCGCTGATGATTTTAATTACCTTGCTCTGGCAGCCCATTTGTCGATCAGTCCGAAACCATGGCATGGGTTTAAGTCTCTGGCTGATGTTAGCGATTACGCTGGGTTTAGGCAGTGAATCCCGTCATTTGGGCAATGTTATTCCCATTTTAGTTGCCTTTTTAGTACAATATTTGGAAACTAAAAACTGGACAATTGCACAATCTTTTCAAGCTTTAATTCTCTCGCTCTTTGTATCTAAAATATGGCTGAAAATTGGTGAAATCGGAGGCGATTTATGGCAATTTCCCGCTCAATTTTACTACATGACCCAAGGCCCTTGGATGTCCCATGAAATGTACATTTTGCAAGGGACTATTGTTTTACTGTTAACCTATGGCATTTATCATCATTGGTATCAATCCCTTTATGATTCTGCCCAAACCACGACGGGTTTTTAAAGTTTAAGGTGATCAGCCCATATTTAAGTAGGGGCAGGGGCGAAAAATTTTTGTGCCTCCGTCAGGCTTACGCCAACGCCCCTACGCAGATTTGCATCAATTGAGCCAATTTCACCCTATTTTCTGAAAAACCACCAGGACGGCATAAATTCTGTGCTGGCAATCTCAAAATTTAGCTAGCGGCGGCGGTATTGAAATCAATATCGGCTCCTTGATTAAAGGTGCGAATAATCGCCACAATTTTATCAGCGTCGGTATCTTCAAACAGACCATCTAAACCTTCAGGATGGCTATCGGTAAAGGGGGGTTCGTAGAGGAGGCCGGGGTTCATCATGCCGTTTTGGGTGAGGAGATCAATGATCGTTTCGACAAAGCGGATTTGAGTGGCGTTGAACGTGCTACCTTCAAGATAGCGACCGAAAGCCTGTTTCGCGGCATTGCGATCCAACCCCACCAATTCCCGGATTAACCGTTTCAGGCTTTTTTCAGTGCCGAAAACCTGCTCAAAGCGATCGCGGCTTTCCAGGGCTTGGGCAGAAAAGAGCATTTCCTCTAGGGTGTTTAAATCCGTTTCCGTTAAGGGGAGATTGCGCCGCAGTTTGGCGATCGCCAAATGATCCTGCTGTTCCCGAAGATAGGCCTCCACTTTTTTGCGGTATTGATAGGGGCTGAACCCGGTTTGTTGGGTGGGAACTGTGACATTTTGGATTGCCCCCAATTCATCGGCAAAATCCGTATAAATGGGGGCTTGTTGGTGGCGATCAATAAACTTCACCAATTCCCGCATTTTGAGGCGTAAATCTTCCACCGTATCCACTGTAATATCCGTCCACCAGGCCTCAACTTGGGCCGCCTCAATCAAGGCAAGATGGGGCTTAATCATGGGAATATCGGGTTTTTCCTCCAGTTGGTTCAGGGTATCCCGCACCTGATCCCGCAACCGTTCATAACTAGCAGTGGCTTTTAAAATCGCCAGTTGGAGCTTAAGACAGAGCAAATCAAACTGTTTGGCGAGGGGATCCTCACGGGGGAGACCATTCGGTAAAGAGGCGAGGGTGGTGGCGATGATTTCCCGATCGCCCTCACTGAGTTGATTCCAGCGATCGCGCTCCCGAAAGGCCTCCACCTGTTGCCAATGGCGACGGACTAAAAAATTATCCGGGGGCATCGTGGCAACGTGTTGATGGAGGAGATCGAGGAGGCGTTCTTGCAGGGTTTCTACGGTTGGGGAGTCAACCACATAGGCGGCAGCTTTTTCTGCTGCTCGTACTGTGCTGGGTTGCTCTGGTTCAGGGGTTGAGAGCAATGTTACCAACTCTAAACGGTGCTTGACGAGGCGAGTGGTGAGGCTTTGGGGAATTTTAGCTTCGGTTTCCTTGAGGGTTTGCTCAAAGTAATCGAAATTACCGCAAAGATCAAAGACTAAAAACGCTGTTTTATCTTGGCCCAAGCCAAACAAATCTGGACAAAGCCGCGTCCCCCGTCCAATCATTTGATTAAATTTCACCCGTGAAAAAACGGGTTTAAAAAAGACTAAATTTACCACTTCCGGCACATCAACCCCCGTGTCTAACATATCCACAGAAACGGCAATCATCGGATTTTGATCCGCTGTAGCAAAGTCATCGAGAAGGCTCTGGGCGTAGGCATTGTGACTATCAATAATTTGGGCAAAGTGGCCGCGATCCTTGGGATAGTTGTGATCGAACCGTTCAACAATAAAGGCGGCGTGTTTATGGTTGCGGGCGAAAATAATTGTTTTCCCGAGGCGATCGCCCCCCTCCACCTTTAGCCCCCGTGCCATCAAAATTTCCAACGCCTGATCCACAGTATTAATATTAAACAGCCATCGATTCAATGCCCCCGCATTAATAATGGTGGGCAATTCCCCCGTTTCCTCATCAAGAAACTTGTCTTCATAGTCCTGCTGTTCATCGTGAGATAAATCTTGATATTTCAACCCAGTGCGCAAAAATTTAAACGGGACATTCACGCCTTGGGGGGGGACAAGATAGCCATCTTTAACCGCATCATTCAGTTCATAGGCAAAGGTGGGAACCCCCTGCTGCAAGTCAAAAACGCCGTAGGTATCCCGATCTAATTCACTGCGGGGGGTGGCGGTTAATCCCACCAGCAAACTATCAAAATAATCGAACAATGCCCCATATTTTTGATAAATAGAACGGTGGGCTTCATCGACAATCACCAAATCAAAATGGCCCACACCAAAAACCCGCTGATCCCCTACGGTGCGATCGAGGGCGTTGAGCATCGTTGTATAGGTGGAGAGGATGACGTTGGCCCCTTCAATGCTTTTCGATTCGACGAGGTTGAGGGGGGTGACGGTGGGGAGGTAGCGTTGAAAGGCGCGGTAGGCTTGGGTGAGGAGGGCGGTGCGATCGGCGAGGAAGAGCACCCGTTGCACCCAGTTGGCCCGTTTGAGCAGTTCCACGAGGGCGATCGCCGTCCGGGTTTTCCCCGTGCCGGTGGCTATCACCAAGAGGGCTTTGCGGTTGCGCTGTTCTTCAAAGCCTTCGGTGAGGCGGCGGATTGCTTCTTTTTGATAGGTGCGACCGGCGATCGCATCTTCCAGGGGCAGGCCGTGGAGGGGTTTACGGTGGTGGCGGCGGAAAATGAGGCGATCGAGTTCATCTTTTTTGAGAAACCCCTGAACCTGGCGGGGGGGATATTGGCGATCGTCCCAAAGCCAGGTTTCATAACCATTGGTATAGAAAATAATTGGCCGTTGTTGATATTGGGCTTCGAGGCAATCAGCATAGAGTTTGGCCTGATGTTTGCCCCTGTCGGGGCTGCTGCTGGTGCGTTTGGCTTCAATGAGGGCGAGGGGTTTACCGTTATCACCCCAAAGGACATAATCCACACGGCCCCGGCCACTGGCGTTGGGCATCCCCGTGACTTCGACTTCGGTACGGATGGCTTGGGGATTTTTAAGATTCCAACCGGCTTCAGCCAGGAGGCGATCGATCAGATAATGGCGGGTTTCGGCTTCGTTGTAGTCGTGGCGATCGGGGATTTGTTCGTTTTTTTGGCGGATGGCGGCGAGTTCAGCGTGGGCGGCAGCGAGTTCGGCTTCGGTTTTGCGTTGGCGGTCTTCCGCAATGCGGCGCAGTGCGTCAGTTTGGGCGCGTTCGGCTTCGAGTTTTTGTAAATCCGCTTTGGAGAGTTGGGGGTCTTGGCTGGTTTTGGGGATCAGGGTGCGATCGAAGCTGAGATCACCGAGGCTTTTGCGGTTTGCGCCATAGGAGCGACAGAGCCAATAGAGGAAGTGAAAGAGTTCTTCCACGAGGCGCAGGGCATCGGCGGGTTTAACCTCTCTCTCTTGGTGAACGGCATGGTTGCCTTGTTTTTGGATGAGGCGAATTTTAGGAAAGAGGCCGGGTTTAAGGTTTTCTTGAAAGGTGGGTTCGTGGATTAATGCGCCAAGGCTATGGTCGTGGGGGAGTTGAAGATAGGGGTCGTTTGCGTAGAGCCAGAGGGCGGCTTGTTCGAGGGTAAACCGGGCATAGAAGCAACTGGCGCGGGGGCTGGTGTAGATCAGGCGTTCAGCTTGGCTGGCGTGGTTGCTGAGGGTGGGGAAGGGGTCGCGGAGAAAGTCAAAGTTAGAGGGCATGACGGATGGGGCCGATGGTCTTTGCGCATACTTTTCTATTCTACTCGGTTGAATCGTTGTGGTCAGGGGGGATGTTTGTTCTGTTGACATCCTCCCCGACCTAAAGGAACGGGGATTCCCAGTCTGCCTACATTAAGTAGACTCCTGATGGGTAGACAGACAAGCAACTGCCCCAGATCGGGGTCTAACACTGCTTAACGCCTGTCCATTCAGGTCGGCTTGCCCAGCCGCCAAAACATTAAGTTTTAATGACGCAATTATACCATAGACAGGAAAAACTGGATCAATAAATTGGACGAGAAAAGCCGCCCTAAAAGGGCGGGGCTTCAGACCCATTAATTTTGGTGAATTTGCAGTGGCGGGAGTTGGTGGTGTTTCGGGAGCCGAGGGGGGAGGTGCGGCCGGTGGCTTTCCCGGAGGTGGCGATCGCTGTTGATCGGTTAATTACACCGGAGGATTAGGTTTTTGCTCATGCCATGGTTAGGCCCACGGTGCGGGCTTTGGTTTAGGGTTGTAGCCAGTTGTGAATTTTGAGTTCAGGAATACGTTGAAAATGATGATAATTGTTGGTGACTACAGTTAATTGATTAACTCATGCAGTGGATGCAATCAAAATATCTGCATCTCCAATTATTTCACCCTGTTGTTTTAACATCGCATAAATATCAGAGGCTTGAATAATGATTTGATCTGTTAAAGGTAGAATTGTACTTGCGCTACAAAACTGATCAAATGCCGTTAGTTGTCTAGTTGCTTTTTTTGCTTTAAGTCCACGCAAAACTTCATAGCGTGTAATAATCGAAAAAGTGAAATTTTGATGATTCAGTAGGTAGTCCTCAGCTTTGGGAATAACTACAGGATCTTGACGCATAATTGCGGAGAGAATATTGGTGTCCAAAAGTACAGGTAAAATGGTCATGGATTCACTGATTCCTTGAAAAAGTGTTGACGGTCTAGGGCCATTTGTTCAATATCATCAATTTGTTCGGTGGAAAATCCTTGATAGACGGCGGCTGCTAATTGAAGCATTTGGTGGGGGCTGATTTTATTTTTGGATTTGATGACTAATTGTACTTCTTGACCCTCGGACAAGTCTAAGACTTGTAATGGACGGAGGAGACCATTTTCATAGACGGCTTCTATTGTTTGCTGCATATTAGTTAACCTCAAATTGTTGGGATGGGGAAGTTTTTGCTCGCTTGGGGGTAATGGGTTTTGGGGTGCAAGTGTTGCTACAAGTTTAATGATAGCTTGGTCGTTAGGCAAATGAGCAAGATGGTTTTGTTTGAGGTTGATCTTTCTCGTGCCATGGCTCTGCCGTGGTGCGGGCTTTTGGCGGCTCTGCCGCCTGGTGGAGGCGGAGCCTCCGGGGGGGCATTACTTGGCAGAGCCAAGTAACGAGGGTTAATCGCTCCTTATGCAGAGATTTTTTCAAACTTGACTTCTGGAATCCCTACTCTATCTTTTGCGTGTTCAATGGTCATTGCACAAAGCTGTCCATTTTCATCTAAGTCCAGCAAGGTGCTTTCATCAATTTCTCTTGTTTCTGTGGGAATCTTTTGGGAAAAAGTGATGTATAAAGTATCTGTGTCTTCAAAGTATTGGATTTTCATGTTATTCCTCCTTGAATCCTCTATCAAAAAAAGCGTTGTGAACGGTTTCCCCGTCTTCTAGCAAAATCACCCTTAAATATTTGTCCTTCTCCTTTATTTTTGACCAACACCGAATTCTTCCATCGGATTGAATTTCTCTTTTAAGAGAAGATTCAATCGTACTTTTGATCCATTCCATCTTAATTTCCATTCTATCTGGTCTGAGACAAACAGCCTTGAAGTATTCGGTAACTTTCATTGATGGAAGGTTGAATCTCTTAACATGGTGGTAATATAGCACATGAATCTTGAGGGAGTGGCGGAGCCTCCGGGGGGCATTTTTCTCGTGCCATGGGTTAAGCCCGTGGCGCGGGGTTTGGGCGGCTCTGCCGCTGGGTGGGGGCTGTTGGTGGGGGGTCATGGGTTTTTGGGGCGCAAGCGTTGCACCCCTACGAATAAAATCTGTAGGGGCGCAACGCTTGCGCCCTCCGGTTTTCGCCCTCTTGCTTGGGCGTGATCGGGTGGGTTAGAGTTCGCCACGGAAGGCACGTTGTAGAAGGGAATTAAAAAGGTTTTCTTGTTTATGAGAAAACTCGTGCAATCGATAGGACATTTCAGAAACTCTCTGATGAAAAACTTTGAATTTTTGTTGCAATTGTATTGGTGGAGTAGGAACAGGGATTTTAGCAAGATTGCTCCAATTTAACTTAGGTTGAGCAGACCCTGTTATCCACAACTCTAAGCTAATCAATGAGAAAAATTGTTCAAGAAACCGAAGATCTGCTAGTCCATTATCTGCAACTATATGTGCATGATTGTTGACCCAGAATTTTCCAGTTGCTCTAAATGCAATTGGTGTACTACGTGAGAGTAAATTCGCACCATCTTCACCTATTAATAAATATTCTCCATCAAATAAATAATCATCAATAGTATCAATTACACCTGATGCACCATAGTAAGGATCTCAGTACAGGACAAAAAGCTTGAAAAGGAGAGCAGGATGGGGTTTCATCAGAATTAGCACAAACATCAGAAACCCCATGAACCAGTATAACGAACTCAAGCGAGTCCTCCAAGCCCAATTGCC
>Ga0316611_1000381_pt1 | contig 15664 bp, 14 predicted proteins | sample MIS2016202_MG_FD_207675 | JGI IMG/M metagenome (GOLD analysis project Ga0316611, IMG submission 207675) | Microbial mat bacterial communities from Middle Island sinkhole, Lake Huron, Michigan, United States - MIS.2016.202 | ecosystem: Environmental > Aquatic > Freshwater > Lake > Sediment... | reverse complement strand
ATTTACAAAAACATTTCCACTTTCAATTTTTTGTGCAAAATGATAGGCTTTTTCTAAATCTTTTGTCCAAATTGAAGCCGCCAATCCATATCTATGATTATTTGCTAAATCTATGGCTTCTTGCTCGTTTTTTGCTCGAATAACTGTTGCCAATGGTCCAAAAGTTTCTTCTTGAAAAACGATATTAGTAGGTGATATATTATCTAGCAAACTTGGTTTAAAATTACACAATTCCTGCTCCCCTCCTACTTTTAAAATTCCTCCTTGTTTTAGAGATGTTCGTAATTGTTGACTCAAATTATTAGCCAAGTCCAATCGTGCTAAAGGTCCCATATTACTATTTTCATCTAAAGGATTTCCTTGTTTTAAAAAAGAAATTTTTGAAGAAAATTTTTGAAGAAAAGCATCTGCAATTTCATCTAATACAATAAATCTTTTGGCACAAATACAAGCCTGCCCAGCGTTCATCATTCTTGAAGTTGTAGCAACTTGGGCAGCTTTTTCTAAATCTGCATCATTAAAAATGATAAATGCATCAGAACCTCCTAATTCCATAATGGACTTTTTGATGTGTTTCCCAGCCAAAGATGCTACTGAAGAACCTGCTTTTTCGCTACCAGTAAGTGTAACTAATTGCACAGTATCGTGTGCAATTATTTGTTCTACTTGAGGAATATCAACTTCGACAGATTGAAAAATACCTTCTGGAAGTCCGGCCTCTAAAAAAATTTGTTCAATTGCTTTTCCACAACCTAATACATTCGGTGCGTGTTTTAAAATAGTAGTATTCCCTGCCATTATACAAGGAGCAGCATAACGAAATACTTGCCAAAAAGGATAATTCCAAGGCATAATGGCAAAAACAGTTCCAATAGGATTGTATGAAATTACACTTTTATATAACCCCATTTCTACGGGTAAATCTTTTAAAATTTTATCTGAATTATGAGCATAATAATCACAATTAGCTGCTGATTTTTCAATTTCAGCTCGGGATTCATTGATGATTTTTCCCATTTCAGAAGTAATTAAATTGGCAAATTTTTCTTTATCACGGCGTAAAATTTCACCTGCTTTTAAAACAATTTCTGCACGTTGTGAAAAAGAAGTTTCTCTCCATGATTTAAAAGCTTGTTGAGATTTTTCTAATTTTAAATTTAATTGAGAATTACTTAATATAGGATATTCTGCAATAGTTTGTTGTGTGTATGGATTTATACTTTTAAAAATCATTTTTAATTGTTTTTTATTAATTTTCTAATTGAATTAAAATTTCTCTTAATTTATCTACTAAAAAAACAGCATTTTCTTTCGTAAAACAAAGGGGTGGCTTTATTTTTAAAATATTGTAATAATCACCTGTTGGATAAATAATTATACCCATTTTCTTCATTGCCTCACAAATTAAAAGAGCTTTTTTAGAGTCTGGTTTTCTGGATTTCTTATCCAAAACAATATCCACTCCTAAATACATTGAAAACCCGTAAACTGCTCCAATACATTCGAATTCGGGAATTAATTTTTCTAATTCTTGTTTTAAAAAACCGCCTACACTAAAAGCTTTTTTTTGTAGTTTTTCTTCTTCAATAATATCTAAAACTGTGGAAGCAATTTGACACGCAACTGCATTTCCGGAATAGGTATTAAAATAGGTGTATTTTTCTTTGTAAGCTTGTGCAATTTCTTTTGTTGTTACTACTGCTGCAATAGGATATCCATTTCCCATTGGTTTCCCAATGGTAACAATATCAGGTAAAACATCTTCTTTTTCAAAACCCCAAAAATGTGTTCCCATTCTCCCAAAACCTATTTGTACCTCATCTGCAATACAAACACCACCAGCATTTTTTACTTTTTCATATACTTTTTTAAGATATGTTTTTGGCATTTCAACACCCCCACCTGATCCCAAAAGTGATTCTGAAATAAATGCAGCAACTCCTCTATTTTCTGAATGAATTTCATTTATTTTTTCTTCAACATCTTGTGCATATAATTCAGCTACATTTTCTTCATTTTCACGATATTTCCCTCTAAAAATATTAGGTTGTATTAAGGGATGAGTAAATGAACGTTTTGATTTTGATGCAGTAGGATTATCCATCAAACAAGTGCTTATTTCATCAACTGCGGTTGTGTTTCCATGATATTCTCCATCAATTACAATAATATCATTTTCATTAGTATAACATCTTGCCAAACGCAAAGCTAAATCATTGGCTTCACTTCCAGTACAAGTAAAAAAAATAGTTTGTAAGCTTGGAGGAAAATACTTCAAAATTTTCTCTGCATACTCAATATTTTCTTTATACAAAAAACGGGCATTTGTGTTTAATTTTTTGAATTGTTTGCAAGCTGATGAAGAAATTTTTGGATGTGAATGACCTACATGCGCTACATTGTTAATAGCATCTAAATAAACTTGCCCATTTTCATCATAAAGATATTGTTTCCATCCTCGAACCAAATTTATGGGGTTTTTGTAATAATATTCTTGTGATTGTTGTATTAAGGATTCTCGTTTATGAAACAAAGTTTCTTTGTTGTTTGAAATCGTTTCATTTATTGCGTAATTTGGCAATAAAAAAGCAGGATTTTCACAAATTATTTTCCATGCTAACACTCCACTTGGTTTGCATTTTTCGGGAGCATTCCCCGACTTATCAATTTGCATGAAAATATGATTGGGAAAGTTTAAATTTCCATTTGATTGTTCAACAAAGCCTAAAGTATCTCCTTTTGAAATGTCTTGATTTTCTTGTAAAGTATGATAAATTCCTCTTATATAAAAGAAAAAATAACTTGTTTTAAAAATTGATTTTCCATTTTCAATTCGAAGAAAAATCATGTCAAATGGAGAAAAAACTTCTGTATTTTTTGATAAAAATACATAATTTCCTAAAAGAATGGTTTCTAATTCCGAACCTGTTGGCTCTACAGTTTGCAAACACGGCGTTAAATATTCTGTAAAACCAACTCCATTATCCAAATAATTGTCTATATTATTCTTGAGAATTTTATCATTTAAAAAAGCACCATCATCATAAATATCTGAAATTGGTGAAATATCTATTAAAGGCAATTGTGTTTTTTCATTAAGAATAAAACTAAAATCATCTAATTTAATTTTATTAAACATTTGAAAGCCACAAGCCGCCATAAACATGGTTGTTGCAAAAAGATTTTGAGAAGATTGTAAAGAAGAAAATACTTTTTTATCAACTAAATATTGTTTTTTAACATATTCATTTTCAGGATCTAAAGACATTTGTCGCGCTGAAGCAGAAACAATAATCGCAGAACGAAGTTGCATCAAAGGATACAGCAAACGAACTTCATTTTCATAAATCGGAAAAATAGTATGAAACGATTTTAAAACTTTATATGCATCTAAAAAAGGAGTTGTTGATTCAGTAATTATGGATTCTAGAAGCAATACCACTAATTCACCTATTGACCATGAGTAGCAAATATCACCAAAATCTATCACGCCATTTACATCGGTTCCTTCTTCATTTATAAGTAAATTATAACGTGTTAAATCGGCGTGAATGATGCTTTTTCGTAAATTATTTAATTCTTCAGATTTATTTTCAATGTTTTCTACAATGGCTAAGATTTCACTTTTTATATTTTCATCTTTAATAAAATGAACCCAATTTTTTAGTAATGTTGTTGCATATTGTAAATCCCATTGAATGAATCGTTTGGCTGAAGGATGTGAAAATGAAACTAGCTTATTGGAAAGATTAGCAGAAAATTTTCCAATGTTATATAATAATTCATCTGAATGATATGGAATAACGGACAACATTTTCCCATCTAAGAAAGATAAAACTCGCCACCAATGCGATTTATAAAACAACATTTCTTCACCCGAAAGCGTTTGTATGACTTTTGGAATTTCATTTGATTCCAGAAAAATTAATGCCTTGTTTTGTAAATCTAATTCTTCGTCATGTGTTTCGATATTGGCAATTTTTAAGACATATTTATTCCCGTTTTCAGTTTTAACCAAAAAATTTTGATCTAAAAAACTGTCAAGTGGTTTTAAAGTTCCGCTAATATTCCAGTATGTTTCCAACACTAACAAAGCATTTTGTTGAGTAAAATTTGGACTTGTAGATTTTGTTCCTTCTATCATATTTTATTTTAAAAAGTCTCCATCAATAATAATTAATTTGCAACCCTTTTCAGAGATAGATTTATGTGAACTCATGCCATCAGAAACCACATAAGACATTCCTTTATAAAGTGTTGAAAAACCACCGTTAATCAGATGACTTTCAAATTCGCCTTCCAAACAATGTACAATATGTCCTTTTTCGCACCAATGATCTGCTTCATAATTTGCAGAATATTCAACAATCCTAATTCGTAAACCTGGATATTGAATGGTTTGCCAATAAGCAATTCCGGTAGTTCCATTGTATTCAACTTTGTCTATTGAATCCCAATTTATATCTTGATAATTTATATTCATTTTTTTATTAAACTTAAAGGGCTAAAGCCCTCAATTCTATCTTTATTTTCTAAAAGATTGTGTTACTATTCAACCCTTTCAGCGTTCTAAACGCTGAATGGGTTTACTGAAAATATTTAATACCAACCAACAGAATCTGTATCTAAATTTATGTTTACTTGTTTCACTTCCAAATAATTATTTACGCCATACATACCTAATTCTCTGCCTGTTCCTGAATTTTTGTATCCTCCCCAAGGCATTTCATTGAAAGTGGGATGATACCAATTTACCCAGCCAATTCCGGCTTTTATTTTCGGCATAACTCTATGAACTCTTGTAATATTTTCAGTAAAAACACCAAATCCTAATCCATATTCTGTGTCATTTGCAATTTCTATGGCTTCATCTTCCGTTTTAAATTTAATGATAGAAACAACTGGACCAAAAATTTCCTCTTTTGCGATTCTATCAGTAGGTTTCACGTCAATAAAAACAGTAGGTTCAATATAATACCCTTTTTCTGAATTCCCATTTCCTCCAAAGGCTAATTTGGCTTCGGATTTTCCAATTTCTATATAAGACATTATTTTGTCGAATTGTTGTTTTGAAACTACGGGTCCCATTGTGTTTTCAGCATTTGAACCCTCTCCTACTTTAATTTTTTTAACATTATCAATGAATTTTTTCACGAATTCATTGTAAATATTTTCTTGCACCAAAAACCGACTTCCAGCTGTACAAACTTGTCCACTGTTTGCGAAAGCAGCAAAGGTTCCCCAATCTATGGCTAAATCTAAATTAGCATCTTCAAAAACGAGTACAGGATTTTTGCCACCTAATTCTAAAGTCACTTTTTTAAGATTTTCGGCAGCCATTTTGCCGATATGTTTTCCTGTAGAGGTTCCGCCTGTAAAAGCAATTTTATCAATTCTTGGGTCTGAAATCAAGGCGTTTCCTGCGATTTGTCCATCTCCGGTTATAATATTAATAACACCTTTGGGAAAGCCTGCTTCATCTATACATTTAGCTAATTCTAAAGCAGTTAAAGGCGTAACTTCTGATGGTTTTAAAACCAAAGTACAACCTGCACAAATGGCAGGTGCAATTTTCCAACTTAGCATTAAAAAAGGAAAATTCCAAGGAATAATTTGAGCACAAACTCCCACAGGTTCTTTAGTAGTGTAGGAAAAAGAATTGGCAGGAACAGACATGGTTTCACCATGAATTTTAGTAGCCAAACCTGCGTGAAATTTTAAACAATTTATACTATCATCAATATCAAATTCAGCTTCACGGCGAGGTTTTCCGTTGTCTTGTACTTCTAAATCAACAAAAAAATCAAATTTATTTCTAATGATTTGGGCTAAATTTATCAATAAATCTTGTCGGTCTTGAGCGGTTTTTGATTTCCATTCATCTCCATCAAAAGCATTTCTCGCTGCTTGAACAGCTAATGCAACATCTTCCGATTGTGCTTCTGGAACATGTGCTATTACAGTTCCGTTTGCTGGGTTTATTATTTCACGAGTTTTCCTTGAAACTGAATCAACAAATTGTCCGTTGATATACATTTGATATGTTTTCATTTATTTAAATTTAATGTTTTTAATCTTTTTTATAACCTATTTTTACTCTATTTATTTTTTGGATATGCTCACTTTCAATTAAAAAATTAATAGCTTCAAAAACATCTTTAAATTGTTGGTCATATTTACTTTCCAATGCGATTAATTTTTCAGATAATTCAGCATGAGAAAGTGCATATTTTCTAATGAAAACAAAAGTTCGCATGATAGAAATATTAATTTCAATGGCAATTTTTAGAATTTAAAATTCCGCTTAACATGGCTACACCTTGCTCTGTAAAAACGTAAGGTAAGGATTTTTTAGGTCTTTTAGATTTAGATGTCATCACAAATTGTGATGACATATTTTCCCATTCTTCCAATGTGAGTTGAAACATAAAATCCAATGGAAATCTATCAATATTTCTACTAACAGATTGATTCATAACTCTTGTTTCAATTTCATACATTTCTGCTAAATCAAAATCAAGCATTACTTTCTGATTTCTAATCTCAAATATTTTATTTTGAATGAGTTGTAAATCCATAATTAATTATTTCTTATAGTAAAGCTTTTAATACTTTAATGTTTTTTTCAATCTTAATCCAACTTCTACAAAGCCTTCGTTATGATAGAATTTAATTGTTTTTGCTGATTTTTCAACTTCTGGTGTATCTAATTCTATTCGATTCCATTGATTTTCTTTTGCAATTTTTAATAAAGAATGGATTAATTTTCGACCTATTTTTTGTGAACGATAGTCTGGAGTTACATACAATTCATTGATAACACCGAATATTCCATTTGCATAAATAGAAAAACTTTCAATGGCACATAAAAATCCTATAATTTTATCTTTGCTGTCATCTTTTGCAATTAAGATGATGCCCTTAGTGTAAAATTCATGTACCAAATCTTCTATTTTTTTAACATGTAAAGTATGTTCAATTTCTGCATAAAATTTTAACAAATGAAATTGAAAATCATGTAATTCACTTAAATTAATTTCTCTTATTAAAATATCTTTCATCATTTTTTATCTATTACATTCCACCATAACTTATTAATTTCATTTCCATATATTCTTTCATTCCTTCCGAACCTGATTCATGTCCCATTCCGCTGCTTTTGATTCCTACAAAGGGAACTTCCGTTCCATGAGCAGCCCATTCGTTGATTCCAACCATTCCAAATTCTAAATTTTCGGCATAAAAATTGGCTTTTTTAAGGCTTTCAGTAAAAACATAACTCGCTAATCCATAAATGGTATCATTTGCCCAATCCAAAACTTGCTCTTTATTTTCAAAAGGAATGACAATCATTATCGGGCCGAAAACTTCTTCCTTTATAAATTCTTGCTCTTGTTTGGCTTGAATTAAAGCGGGACTTACAAAATATCCTTTGTCTAATTTTTTACCGCCTAAAAGCAAATTTCCTCCTTGTTTTTGAGCTATTTCTATTAAATTTAGCGTGTGTTCTTGTTGCTTTTGATTGATTAATGGACCTAAATGTAAATCCGTTCCTGAATTGTCGCCTAAAGTGAGTTTTTCCATTGTGGTTTTAGCTTCTGCAATAAATTCAGAAAAAATATCTTCATGAATATAAAAACGTTGCGGAGCTACACAAACTTGTCCGCAATTTCGGAGTTTTGCAATTACTGCTTGGTTGGCAATTTCTTTTACATTGATGTCGTTTTCAATTATTACTGGTGCGTTCCCGCCTAATTCCAAAGATAATTTTGTGTTATGTAAAGAAGCTCCATCCATTAAAATTTTCCCCACTCTTGTACTTCCTGTAAAACTTATTTTTCGCAATTCGGGATGTTGTAACATGGCATTTCCTATTTTGTCGGATTCTCCATTGATCACTTGAAAAACACCTTTTGGAATACCACTTTCGTGTAATGCTTGTGCAATTCTGAAACCGCTTAAAGGTGTAAATTCGGAGCCTTTTAAAATTACAGTACAACCAGCAGCTAAAGCTGCAGCAACAGCTCTTGCTGGATTATAAGCAGGAAAATTCCATGCGGTTATAACTCCGACAACCCCAATAGGTTGGTAAATTATATGTGATCTTTTATCTGTTCTATTTGTAGGTACAACTCTTCCGTAACTTCTTTTTCCTTCTTCTGCATACCATTCAAAAAGATTGGCTGCAACTTGCCATTCTCCTTCTGCTTCGTTTCTGGGTTTTCCTGTTTCTAAAATAGTATCGGTAGCAAAATCTTTTACATTTTTTCTGATAAAATCAGCTGTTTTTTTTAGAATATCTCCCCGAAAATACGGTGTGGTTTTGCTCCAAGTTTTAAAAGCGGGAACGGCAAATTCCATTGCATGTAGAAAATCTAAATCGTTTCCATAAGGAATTTTCGCAATGATTTCTTCGTTTGCGGGGTTTGTTAAATCCCAAGTATTTTGGTTTTGTGCATTGCACCAAGTTCCGTTAATATATTGTTGTTTCATTGTTTTATTGCTTTTTGCTATTGGTTTTTGGCTTTTAGCTTGGTTGTTAAATTTTTTATTGATTTTATAAATTAAAATTTCTTTTTATTATTTGAAAATCTAGTCTAATAAAACCAGTCAGGATTTCCACTTCATTCCAAACCTTTCTGGTTTGTGTCCAACCTGACAGGTCTGAAAATCCTGTCAGGTTTAATTTTAACATAAAAAGCTTTTATCTAATTGCATTTTTCACTGCATTTTCTAAAATAGTTAAACCCTTTTCTAACACTTTATCTTCGATAATTAACGGACTTAACACACGAATGCAATTTCCGTAGGTTCCTGCGGTGATTACGATTAATCCATTATCTAAGGAGTTTTGCTGGATTTTTTTACAGATTTCGCCATCAGGTAATCCATTTTTCATAAATTCCATTGCCAACATGGCTCCCAAACCACGAATATCGGTAATATTTTGAGGAAATTGGTTGTGTAATTCTTCCATTTTTGATCGTACTTTCTCTCCTACTTTTGCTCCTTTTTCATTAATATTTTGGCTTTCCATATAGTTGATACTGGCCAAAGAAGCTACACAGCACAAAGGATTTCCGAGATATGTTCCGCCAATTACACCTGCTTGAACGGCGTCCATGATTTCGGTTTTTCCGATTACGGCTCCTATTGGCATTCCGCCTCCCATTGATTTTGCCCATGTAGAAAGGTCGGGAAGAACGTTGTAATGTTCATAAGCCGCCCATTTTCCAGTACGTCCGAAACCTGATTGCACCTCATCAAAAATCAACATAATTCCATTTTCGGTACAGAATTTTCTTAAATATTGAATATAGGGTTTGGAAGCAACCGTAAAACCGCCTTCACCTTGCACCAATTCGATAATTATAGCTGCCGTTTGATTAGCTGATACCACTGAAGAAAAAGTTTTATGCAATTTCATTATCATCAATTCATCGAATTCATCGGAAGTCATTCTGTTTGACATGGATGGTTTGTAATAGGGATATTCAATTCGATATACTTCGGGTGCATAAGGTCCGCAACCTGCTTTATATTTTACGTTTGAAGTTAAAGTTGCAGCCATTAAAGTTCGGCCATGAAAAGCACCATCAAAACAAATAATTGCCGAACGACCTGTAACATTTCGGGCTATTTTTATGGCATTTTCGACTGATTCTGCTCCTGAGTTGGTAAGCATTGCTTTTGTAGATTCGCCGTGAGGCAATAACTCAACTAATTTTTCAGTTAAATCCATATATTGCTCATAAACAGACACATTAAAAGAAGCGTGAATGAATTTTTCGGCTTGTTGTTGAATCGCTTGAATGATTTCTGGAACACCATGTCCTGCATTATTTACGCCAATTCCGCCTGCAAAATCTATGAGTTCTCTACCGTCTGCATCAGTAATGATTGCTCCTTTAGCGGATTGAATGCTGGAAGGATTGAATATTCCTAAGGCATTGGGAATGGATTTTTTTCGTCTTTCGTATAAGAGTTCGGTATTTGTCATTTTAGTATTGAGTATTGAGATTTTAGTATTGAGATTAAAATATTTCATATAAAACGCCGATATGATCGCTTAAAATTTTGTTGTTATTAATTGTATTTAATTGAATTTCTTTATTTTTAATAAACTGTTTACTAATTAAAATATGGTCGATGTTTGCTTAATAAATCCTATTGAATAATCCAATTTAAATCCAACAATTGATTTTGTGAATTTTAATTCAATTAAGCAAATCATTTAGTAATATGTTCTCGTTTAGCTAAAATAGTTTTGACTATTTGATAAGCTGATTTCCATTTAAGAGTATTCTTAAAATAAATATAATTTGAATCAGTTATGTCAGGATTAATAATCATATCAGATAACGTAAACGATTCTTCACATTTTTGTAACTTATTTAAATACCAAAGTAATTCTTTTGTTCCTTTAATTGCTAAATTTTCTTCATCAATAACTTTTGGATATTTCTTTTTTGCCATAATTCAGGTCTTAAATATGTTTGTATTTCACTTGCCTTTAACACAGAGAAAATGAGTTTTTCGCAGAGATTAAGAATTTAAAACTCATTCTTCCCATTCACCCAAGTTTCTTCTACTTCTATTTTGGAAATATCCTTACTTTCAAAAGGATTCTCATTTAAAATGATAAAATCTGCTTGTTTTCCTATTTCTAAACTTCCTTTTAAATGGCTTTGTTCATCTGCTTTCGCCCCGCCTAAAGTATAACCTTCAATCGCTTGCTGTAAAGTTAAAATTTCTTTCGTTCCTATTTGAAAACCTTGCGCATCCTTTCTATCTAAAGCAGTTTGAATTCCCACCCAAGGATTGTATTCTTTTACTACCGGTCCATCGGTGGAAAGTGCTGTTGTAATGCCACTTTCAATAGCTAATTTAAAAGGAAAAAGACTTTCAAACAAACTTTCTTCTAGGCTGTTTCTGTAATTTTCGCCTAATTCATAAATAAAAATGGGCTGCATAATGGCCTTAATATTATATCGTTTCATTCGTTCTAAATTTCTTTCGGAAATAAAACCAACGTGTTCAATTCGATTAGAAATAGTGGGAAAATCCTTAAATAATTTTTCATATACATCAATTACTAAATCCATGGCTTGGTGGCCGATTGCGTGAGTTGCAACAGAAAAACCATTTTTACAACTTTCAAAAGCTGCTTGATAAAATGGTTCAAAATCTAGTCTTAAAACTCCTTTGTAATCTGTTCCTTTGTAAGGAATATCCATTGCAGCTGTTCCGCTGCTTAGTCCGCCATCAGCAAAAAACTTTACGGTTTTTATTCGTAAAAATTTGCTTTCATACAATTCAGGAAGTGGGAGAGGTTTTGTGGCACCATCGGGAATTCGTAATGGAAAAAGATTGACTTTTATTTTTAATTTTCCTTCTGCATCCATTTTTTTATAAACATTTAAAATGTCGGGTGTAACACCAGGATCGGTTGCGGAAGTAATTCCCAATTCTAAAAAAGATTCTTGAGCTGCCAAAATCATTTTTTCGTATTGTTCATCGGTAATTTGAGGCATATTTTTGGTAATCAAACCTAAGGCAGTTTCGGTAAAAATACCAGAAATTTTACCATCGGAATTTTTTCTAATTTCTCCCCCAAAAGGTTCAGGAGTTTGTTCATTAACACCTGAAATTTCTATAGCTTTTGAATTGGCAATTCCAATGTGGGCACATGTTCGGATGAGCCAAACCGGCTTATCGGAAATTACTTCATCTAAATCTTCTTTTGTAGGAAGTCGTTTTTCTTCTAATATATATTCATTTACTCCACGAGCTAAAATCCATTCGTTTTGAGGATTACTTTCTGCAAATTCTTTTAGTTTTTGTTGTAATTCTTTAATGGTTTTGCACCCTCTTACATCCAACATAAAGGTTTTTAAATGCCCAACTTTCCAAATGTGAATATGGGCATCATTGAATGCTGGAAGTATGGTTTTTCCTTGAAGATTAATTTTTTCAGCGTTTGGAAATTGTTCAATTATTTCATCATTTCCGATGGCAACAATTTTCCCATCTTCATTTAATGCCATTGCCGAAGCGGCTGTTTGTTTATGGTTTATTGTTATTATGTTTGTGTTATAGAAAAGTTTCATTTTTGAGTTGGACTTTTAGATATTTAGACTAAAGTCAGAAGAATTTTTTGATATATTTAAAAAGTATTCATTTATTTTTTAACCACAAAGAAAAAGAGACTTCGCAAAATTTTTAAAGTTTAAAATTATTTACTTTGCGTAAACTTATTCACTTTGTGGTAAATTTTATGACGATTTTTTTCATTTTCCAGCTAAAACTTCACCAATACTTTCTTCAATTACATCTAAACCTTCATGTAATTGTTCATCAGTGATGACAATAGGTGGAAGAAATCGTATACAATTGGTGTATAATCCTGCTCTGATTAAAATAAGTCCTTTAGAAACAGACTTTTTGATTACTGCCATAGCGAAATCCATATCGGGTTCTTTGGAATCTCTATCTTTCACAAATTCCATGACCAACATAGCGCCTATTCCACGAATATCGCCAATACAATTAAATTTTTCTTGCATTGTTTTTAATCGTGATGTAATTATGTTTCCTACTTCGGTTGCACGGTTTAAAAATTCAGGTTTTACGAGTTCTTTTACCGTTGCCATAGCACCTGCAACTGCGATTGGACTTCCACTGTAAGTTCCACCAATTCCACCTAAATGTGGTGCGTCCATAATTTCGGCTTTTCCAGTAATGGCTGAAATAGGCAAACCTGAACCGATAGATTTTGCCATAGTTACCACATCTGGAATGACACCTGAATGTTCTATTGACAAAAATTTCCCTGTTCTGCCTGCACCAGCTTGTACTTCATCTGCAATAAAAACAATACCATGTGTATCGCAAACTTGACGAATCTTTTCTAAAAATCTTTTAGGAACAGGAATAAATCCTCCTTCTCCTTGTACGGGCTCTATGATAATTGCTGCAACAGCAGAAGGATCTACATGAGAAATTAAATTTTGATCGAATCTTTCAATACAAAAATCAATGTATTCTTCTTCGGTCATCGATTTGGGTTTTCTATACACATTTGGTGAATGAAAACGATAAATATCTTGATTATAACTTCCAAATCCTTTTTTGAAAAGTCCGTATTTGCTGGTTAAACTTAATGTAAGCATTGTTCTTCCATGATAAGCCCCTTCAAAACAAATAATTGCAGGACGTTTGGTGTAATATTTCGCCATTGCCACAGCATTTTCAACTGCTTCAGAACCTGAATTGGCTAACAATGTTTTTTTTGGAAAATCTCCTGGTGTAAGAGAGTTTAAAAGTTCAGCGAATTCCAAATAAGATTCAAATGTCGTTACCAATGCGCCAGTGTGAATTTGTTTTTCTAATTGTTCTTTTATAGCATCAACAACCACTTGTGGGCGATGTCCTAAATTTACCATTCCAATTCCTCCAGCAAAGTCAATGAGTTGATTTCCATCTACATCTTGCACTAATGCACCTAATGCAGATTCTACGCAAACTTCGGTAGATTTTCCTAATCCAGATGGTAAAGCTGCTGCTCTTCTTGCTAATAATTCTTTGCTTTTTGGTCCTGGAATTTCGGTTTTTAAAATTATATTTTTCATTTTCTTTTAGCTTTTAGCTATTGGCTTTTGGCTTTTAGCTTAATAATTATTTATTTTTATATATTTAATTGGAACACAGATGACATTGATTGAACTGATTTTCACTGATTTTTTTATAAATTAATTTGTGTCCAAAACTTCTTACTTATTACTTATAACTTTCAATGGTATTTTTTTACTAATTCAGAAATGTCAATTCCTTCTAAAGGCCATGCCATAAGAATGCTACAATTTCCAGCGGTGGGGTCTTCTAAATATTCAAAAATGGGTTTTATCCATTGGAAACCTGCTTTTCTTTGAGGTGTAACTGTAGGGTCTGTTAATTCATTATTTTTTAACATTTCGCAATATTTTTGAATGGACATTTGGTCTTTATATTTTCCATAACCAATGGTCATTCCTACTGTTATTTGTCCTTTCATTCCTAATAATTTGGCTGTTTCTTGTCGGGCATCATACATTGCAGTTGACAATCGTAAACCACGATAGTTTGGTAAAACACCCATATCAATTCCATATAGCCAATCGCCGTTTTGTTGGTGAGATTTTGTTAACCAAAGATTATCTGTAGCTTCCATAAAAGTATGGTCGTGATCGGGAAATTGAGAACGAAAAGTACTTGTAGAAGCAATTACTTTTTCATTATCAGTAATAACAATTTGACCTTCAGGAAAAATTTTAATATGGTTTGCAAAATGTTCTTTGGTTAGAATTTCATCTTTTGCCAAAGTGGGGTAGCAAACGATTTGAACTTCAGCCATTTGTTCTGCATCTGAAGGTATTGCAGTTCGAAGGATAAATTTGCCTTCGTTTATTGCTTTATTTATCATTTAATAGATTATGAATTTGAAATTAGGGTTAATTCTTATTATAATTTTTATAAAACAAATCCTGCAATGAAATAAAGAACTGTTGAGACAGCTAAAATAATCAGTTGATAAGGAAATTGTGAGGTACCGTGTTGCATCATATCTACTTTACAAGATTGGGCTGTAAGAACACGATTATCTGAGAAGAAACAAGCAGCTGCACCCCAAACTGTCCCTGAAGCTAATGCGCCTTGGGTTAACCAAAAATGAGCACCTAAACTTTGAGATAACAAAGCGGTGGAAGGTACTAAAATGGCATAAATACCCCAGTTGGAGCCAGTAGCCCAGCAAATACCAGAAACTACGAGAAATACAACTGCAGGAAGAGTAGCATTATTTAACCAAGAAATACCGTTTAATTTGGCTTCAACAAAAGAATCGAAACCTAAAGCTCCTTGAACATCTTTCAATAAATAGGTAAATCCTAAAACTACCAATACAAAAGTGATGGTTTCTAAACCTTTTACAAAGTTGTCGGATAAATCGTTGAATTTCATTACACCAAAAATCAAATAACCCAAATAGGTGAGTACTACTGTTGTTGCTATTCCACGAAGAGCGTCTATATTATCAGTAATAACATAATCTGAATTCCACTCTGTTGGATAGGCAAATACGGTGAAAAATATCAATAAAAAAATGGGAATGATGAAATATAAAATATTGCCTTTTTTTCCAGATAAATTTTCTTCAATATCTTCTTCATCTAAATTTCTGTTTGGATAAAGTGTATTTTTATCGTCAGAATGGAATTTAGCATTATTAGATTCTGCTAATTTTTCTGCTAATTTTATTCCTGCTAAGTCTGGAAATATTTTAAAAATTACCAATAAACCTAAAATTAATGATATAATAGCGGAAAAATTAAATGGTATAGTGTTCATAAAAGCCGAAATAGCAGAAGTATTATTTGCTGCAACAGTTTCCACATCCATAAGATTAGTTCCATAAAAAATAGTCCATGTGGAAACAGGAATTATGATAGTGAGCGGAACGCAAACAAAACTTAAAACCATAGCCAATTTTTCTCTTGAAACTCCAAATTTATCTGTAATAGGACGCATGGTATTTCCTACTGAAAGTGCACTTAAATAATCATCAATAAAAAAGAAAAAAGCCAAGAAATAGGTCATAATTAATGACTTTTTTTTGTTTTTCACATAT
>Ga0316611_1000378_pt1 | contig 15784 bp, 13 predicted proteins | sample MIS2016202_MG_FD_207675 | JGI IMG/M metagenome (GOLD analysis project Ga0316611, IMG submission 207675) | Microbial mat bacterial communities from Middle Island sinkhole, Lake Huron, Michigan, United States - MIS.2016.202 | ecosystem: Environmental > Aquatic > Freshwater > Lake > Sediment... | reverse complement strand
GGCACCTGCTTCAATTTTATGGAGAATGCGAAAACGCCCTGAAATTTTGTATCAGGATTGGTATCATATAATTGATCAGAGTGGGTCAATATCAAATGACGATTATGTAACCGAATTTAATAGTAAGCCAATTATAGTTGGAAACGATCCGGTATACAATCCATTAATTTTCGAAAAACCGGCAGTTGGCTATACCTACACTGTAAGTGCTACCATGTTCGATAAAAACGGAAAACAAATTGGCAAGCCCCAAACTTTTGATGTAACTGTTGAAGGCGAAACCGACAAAACCGAACCGGTACTGCTAAGCACCCGCTTGTACAGCAACGATGGCGGCAAAACCTGGAACTACGAAGCCGTAATTCAGGATAACGGACAATGGGTTGAAAAAGTACAAGTCGAATTTGTAAAACCATACGAAGGTCCGGCACCTGTTTATAACCCAATCGGTTTAACACTTGTTGCTACAAAAGAGGGAAATATAAAAATGTACAGCGGCAAAGTGGAATTTGATGGCAATCCTGCTGGTTTTATTTATACCGCTATCATTAATCAATTTGGCTCAGGTACACGTACATCGGCTGGTCAGGCAAATAACAAAGCAGAATTATTATAAAATAAAATAAGAACAATGAAAAAATTACTATTAGCATTAATTGTACTAACACAGTTTTTAAGTGCAAAAGCCGATTCTCCATTAACTTCAACCGATTTTTATCGGGCATATTTAAATGAATCAATAGTACTTGCCGCATCAAAAGCCGAAGGCGTAATGGATGTGGAATACGTAGAATACATGATGAATAGCAAAAACCCGATTGCCGTAAAAATGGCTTTGATAAATGCTATGGGATATTCCACCGATGGTTCAGCCGACCGTTCAACATTTTTCACCGGATTTATGGAAACTGCTAAGGCGTATCATAATATCGATGTTTTTTTAGCCAAAGGTACTGCCGACGAAATTTTGTGTTTGGCTTACATTACGGCAATGGACAATTATAATAATGTAACCGATGCCATTAAGTACGCCGAAATTGCATTGAAAAAAAATCCGAATAGTTACACCTTTAATTTAATTACGGCATTAATTAAATCGCAAAGCAAAATTGGCGACCAAAACAGTTGGTGCAGCATCTATTCTTTATGCGATAAAGTGCGTCAAAACAGCGTGTTAAAAGTTGATATGAAACCCGAAGCTGCATCCATTATATTTGAGTATACCGATTTGTACAAGGAGTATTGTAAGGAAACAGAAACTAAAAACTTCGATAAAACTTTACTTTACGGTTCGTGGTCAAATTTTGAAGGATTGGTTATGGAGGATATCAAATTTAATTCCGACGGAACTTATGTGCATCATTATGGAAACGATGAAAGTAAAGGGAAATGGAAACTCGAAAACGGTATATTAACTATTTTTGGTGTTACTTATAAGGTAACCGAATTATCTAAAAATAAATTGGTTTATGGCGATGCCGATCGTTCATGGACCTATGTAAAACAATAAAAATAAAACGAAACTTTTAAATTTAATCTCTTCATGAAAAATAGTTTATTAATAATAATAGCAGCAGTATACTTAACACTTGTATCGTGCTCAAAAGACGAAACCGAAAACACCGATACACCTACAAATACTCAATGGGAGAAAGTAGCAGGTACAGCAACCGATATTGCCATTGGTTCCGACAGCGAAGGTACGGTTTGGATAATCAGCAACGAGTATGCCTATGGAACCACCGATTATTCCATTAAAAAACGAAATGGTTCCGAATGGCAAACAATCGAAGGTTTTGCAACACGTATAGCTGTTGACCAGAATGGTTTGGCGTGGGTAATAAATTCCGGTGGCGATATTTACCGTTATTCAAATTCCGGAGGAGGTCTAAAAAACGTTAATGGATGGGGCGGTGTAGGCGGATTAACCGCCAAAGAAATAGCCATTGGCAAAAATGGTGCAGTTTGGGTAATCAGCAATCAGGCCGGATTATCGGCAAACAATTATAAAATAGCTTCTTTGGCACTTTTAAGTTGGACGGTAGGGATAGGCGAAGGAACAAAAATAGCAGTAGATCCACTCGGAAATCCTTATGTAACAAACAGTTCAAGTAGCGTATACTTTTCATACAACGGAGGCGCATGGACTAATTTGTCCGGAATATCGGCCCGCGAAATTTCCTACGGTGCTAATGGTCAATGTTGGGTAATTAGCAACGAACCTACAACCGGCGGATATAAAGTAAAACAAGCCAATGGAGCGGTGTGGGAAGATCGTGAAATTGGTGCAGTGGAAATTGCAGTTGATCCAAATGGCAAAGCCTGGATTATTAACGACAAAAACGAAATTTACAAATTTAAATAGCATGAAAAAAATTATTAGTTTATTAGTAAGTTTTTTATTAATTACTTCGGCTTTTGCGCAATTAGGCTCGGGGGTTAAAAACTCTATCATGCAGGGCAAAGCTTATGATAAAGCAAAAACTATAACCAATACCAATCATAATTACATAGCCACCCAGTTTTTAAAAGACGAAGCGTTTCGGCATAATTGCCCGAATGTAAATAAATTCTGTAAACTGAAATCGGAATTAATTAAAACCGGTCGTAAAGATCCGAACGGAAATGATATAATTTATGTTCAGATAAAATCCGACGATGGAAAACAGCAATATATGCTAAAACCCGATTTTGAAGATTTTCCGATGACTTATAAATGTTTTTCTGTTGCAGCGGATCAGGTGTATCGGCCTGATAAGCTTATCAGACCTGGAAAAAATTACCTTAAAAAAACGAATATGTTTTTGGTAGCAAACAATGGCGCAACTTTTACTTATGCCGAAAGAGTTCGTGATACCGATGACGACAGGTTTTTTGTAAAGAGTTTAAAGGAGGGTGATGAAGATTTGTTATTATTGAAAAATTATTTGAATAAATATGAACGGAATGTGGATTATCAGAATGCCGATTACGAGGCATTTGTAAAGAAAAACCATGCTCGTTTGTACACCGAAGCACAAAATATGTGGAAAGCCGCACTGGCACTTAATGATAAAATATTAACTAATGCCAATGTGAAAAAATATGAAAAGCTGATGAACGAAATACAAAGTGGAGCGTATTTTATGTTAAGTAGTTCAGGCAATAGATTCGATTCGTTAAAAATTGATTTTAAAAAAGATGCAGCAGGCAAACTCACCGAATTAAAAATGCACTTCCCTTATATTGATAACGAGTATTACGATAAAGAAAAATTTTATTTAACGGTAGCCAAAGGTGCGAACGGTTTGTTTGAATTATCACAAAAAACTGATTTTATCGATTTGATTGGTAATGCATACAATGCAAAGCGGTTGCTTATTCCATTTGAAGGCAGGTTAATAATTCTTAGCGGTGGTGGTCAATATCCTTATAGCATTGAATATATAATTACCAACGATTTAACCGATCAACTCGCGCATAATATACTTGAAGGCGATTTATATTTTAAACACAAACTTTGGGCTTATGATGTTCAGTCGTATAATTTGCCCGATCATCCGAGTGGTACGGATAAAACTTTATATGGTGAATGGTGGATTAAAGCAAATTTTGAAACCGAATATAAATACGAGCAGGATATGATTTATTTTAGTAATTTCTTAACTAAAAAATATTTGCCGGCTATTTTGGCAAAATAGATTTATAAGTTAATGCCATCTATACAAAATATTAACGCTAACAACAATAATAAGGAGAAAAATGAAAAGTAAAATAATGATTATTATACTGCTAAGTACGTTTGTAGGCAGTACATTCGCACAAACCGGTTCAGCCGTAGTAAACAAAATTAACGAGAAAAAACGCAAAGATATGGCATTAAATATAACAACTGCCAATCAAAACAGTATTGCCAACAAACGTTTGACCGATGAAAAATATCGATTCAACGATATGTATACAAATAAAGTAAACCGCCATAATTCGGAGCTTGTAAAAACCGGACGTAAAGATCCGAAAGGAAATGAGATAATTTATGTAACTATTAAAAAAGAAGATGAAAAGGCAACCGGATTTATTTTAAAACCCGATTTTGAAGATTTTCCAATGGCTTATTTGTGTTTCGATTTACGCTATGTTAGCATATATGATCCTGAAAACGTAACGCGCCCGGGGAAAAACCTGCTTAGACATGGTCCTTTATTTTTGGTAGATACCGAAGGTGCCACTTTTTATACTGCGGATGCTTCCGATGCCGATCATCGGTATTTTGTAAAAACCAGTGCTCTGGGCGATCAGGATAAAGATGTATTGGAATACTCATTAGGAAATACAGCAATGCTCGATTATACGGCCGATGTTGCGCGTAAACAAAAAAATTATGCGCGCCAATTTGCCGAATTTCAACAAATGTGGAAAGCAGCTTATGCATACAATGACAAAGTAATGAGTAATGTAGGTACAAAAAAGTACGATCAGCTCATGTCCGAATTAAAATCGGGTGATGTTTTTTTGAGAGGAAGTAGTCATTATGATTCCTTAAAAATTAACTATGTAAAAGATGCAGCAGGAAAAGTTACCGAAATACAAATGCATTTTCCATTTATCGATAACAAGTATTACGACAAGGATAAATTTAAAATTAAAGTTACCAAAAATGCAAAAGGAATATTTGAATTAAATTCCAGTAATGTAATAGAATATGCAAATCTATTAATTTTAGGAGCAACACGTGCGAAAAGCTTTGCTTTTATTCCTTTTGAAGGTAGTTTGTTAATTATGCTTAATTATGATGATGGTAGCTTTGGCCAAATTTATTATGCTATTGTAAACGATATAACCAATCAAGTAGTTCATAATGTAATAAATAGTAACCATTATTTTGTTAATGATTTAACCGAATACAAAATATTTGATCCGGGAAAAGAGCCTTATCAAAAATGGTGGATGCAGGAAAACTTGGAAACATCCTATTTGCAGCAAGAGGATGAAATCTTTTTTTCTGTATTTCTTAAAAAGAAATATTTTCCTGCAATTTTTAAAAAGTAATTGGGGATTTTAAATAATTTTTCTCATTAAATTATTATGAATATTAAAATTCGCGCCTTTGTTATAGTCCTGTTTGCCATTAGCATTCATGCTGTTCATGGGCAAATTACCGACTATTTTATACCTTTTACTAAATCGGATTATCAATGGGTTGCCGTTAAGCAGGAGCTGGTGGAAATTAACGATGTGCAATATGATATGCCTCGTAATGAGTTAATAATTGCCGGAAGAACTACGTTACCCGGTAATGTTGATTCCAAACCATGGATAGGCATTTATAAACCTAAGCCCGAATTTACAATTAACTACAATAGTTATGATAATTCCGATGTAATTAAATCGTATATAACTGCCGATCAAAAAACAATGGGCATTTCCTATTCAAAAATTGTTCCGGTAGGACAAAGTGAGTACGTGTTGTTGGGTTCGTGTTTTGGTAAAATAAATTTAAAAACGCCGGAAAATTATCATAGCAATGCTACCTATAATTTTATGAAGATTGGCTATATGTACGGAATTTTAAACCATTCTGCCGATAAACTAATTACCGGTTTTTATCTATTTTCCGATAAAAGGTTCTATTTACAAATGGTCGATCGACAGCTTGGAATGAATAAGCCCGATAAACAAGCTTATGGCTACGTAAGCTATGCCAATCAGGAAAATGAATGTTATCATTTTTGTGAAAAACCCGATGCCGAAGGTAATTTTTATTTAATTGAAACCTTTTATAAGGACTATAAATTGAAACTAATACTAAATAAGGTAAAATTTAAACCTAATGAATTGGATGTTTCACCCGTAGTAAGTATTGTCGATTTAAGCACACAGATAACCGGCGAAATGCAAACCGATATGCTAAGAAATTGGTTTAATACCCTGGAAAGTACGGTGGTATGGAATAAAAATGGAAATTTATCCATGATTTTCACTTCCGATACCAAAAATAGCAACCGTAAAAGTAATTTTGTTGGTTTTATGGAAATTAGCCCCAAGGGAAAATTATTGAAACTCGATACCATCCGAACATTTAAAACCGGACATGGTAATATATTAAGGGCAAGGTATGATGGTTTCGATTCATTTACTATACTAAATCAGTATGGCTCAGAAATATCCGACAACGAATTCAGGTTTACATTTGTAGTTGTTAACGCCACCACAGGCGCCATTACCATGCATAAAAACTATATAACACGGCATAGTACTTTGCCGCAAAACAATAGCGATGGTGTTTATGACTCTCGCTATCTTCCACATCTTAAGGCAGTGGGCGTTGTAAGGTACAAACCCGAAGGAATAACCCGATATATGATGGTTTTACATTCCCGAATTTTTGATATGCATAAAGATCGATTAATTTTTATGCCGGTTGAAGAATAATTTAAATAATATATAAATTAATAAAATAGAAGTAATGAAAAAAATCTTTTTTTTACTGACACTGGCACTTCCTGTTTTTGCATATTCACAAACCAATTATATGGAGCAAAATCTGTCAGGGAACTCTTTTGCAACTTATAATATGAAATATTATATCAGGGAAATTAACGATGTTGTTTACAATAAAAAACTTGATATGATATTAGTTGCCGGCAGTGCCTCCAACGAAGCTGAAGGAATTAACCGATGCGTTCCTTGGTTTACGGCCTTTAAAACAAATGGAAGTATTGTTATTGATGGCGGCCAAAAATATAATGGAAATTCATTAATCAATCAATTTTTAAACAAGACCGATTGTTACGATTCCTATATTTATCGTTTAATACCTTTATCGAACAATATGTACGGTATAAACGGTGGTTTAGTTTCCATACTAAAACCCGATAAGTGGAACGATTTTAACAATATAACTTATTACGATTTTAGCCATAACATAGGAAATACCCATGGTTTTTATGAGGTAAAACCCGATAAATATGTGGCAGGATTCTATTTAAATTCAACCAAAAGTTTTATTTTACAGATGGTTACTTCCGATATGAATGTAAACAACACCAGCGGTCAAAAAATTGGATCGTTTGCATTTGGAAACCAAACCAATACTGCATTTAATATGTGCACACAACCCGATGCAGCCGGAAATTATTGCGCAATAAGTACGTGGGCAAATCCCGATAACGGAAAAATAAATGTATTTCTTCAAAAGTTTAAATTTTCATCTACAGGTATTTCCGGAAATCCGGTTGTTTCAAGTACCCGTATTAATTTGCCTTTAAAAAAAGCCTGGCAACGGACATTGGATGATGGTACATCTTATACCGATTCGGTAAAAACCATAATTGCCGATGTTTTTCTTAACCTGTTTAATCCAAATCACAGCCATGTAATGATTAACAAAAAAGGCAATATTCAAATGGTATTTACATCGGATTGGACAAGTCCCCGTAAACGCGATTTTGTGGCTTATTTAGAAGTAACACCCGATGGTAAATTTGTTGCTGCCGATACATTATGTACCTATAAACATGGTTCTAATACAGCACTAAAGCTTAAATTCGACGGAAAAGATTCATATACGGTTATTTATCAACATGGAGGCTTGTCCGAAGGCGAAAATTTTGCTGCCGATATTAAAACATTCGATGCCGCCACCCTTAAATTTAAGCGGGGACTAAAACTAAAAATGGAACATAAAATTACCAAAGAATTGTATAGCTATAATAATTTGGCGTACAACGATTTTTATTCAACATCAATAGCTGCCGGTAATATTGTAAGGCAGGAATTAATTGAAGGTTACCAATATATTTTGGCTTTACATGTAAACGGTATACTCGATGAACATAAAAGCCGTATGTTACTGGTAAAACTAAATTGGTTGTAATTAAACTAAAACACCATTTCTCGAAAAGTTTGGGTTTTTAATCAATAATAACTTAAAAAGGGAGGGGCATCATAGAACTCCCTAAATTTTTTAAGATATTTATTATCTTTTTCTTGAGCTATATACGATAAATAGAAAGCGATATTATATGTAAGATGTTGCAAGCATGGCATTGGATTAATTAGCAACCATTCAAATGCTTTTACCCTATCATCCAAAAAAAAGTATAAAATGCCCATTTCCGGTGCATAGGTATTCAGCACCAGAGCATATTTTTTTTCAAAATGAGCCAATTGTTGTAGCAAACTTGTATTTTTAGCAGATACTTCATCGGGCGAAATTGCTTGATAATGTAATTTCTCTATGGTTAATAAGTCTTTATCAGCTTCCCGGTATAAATGGTATTTTTCAATAATAGCGGCTTCGGCATCCCAATTCCAACCAAAGGCATTTTGGCCTTTAGAAACATAACGCGTATACCAGGTACCTAAATTTACCGATTCGGCATGTTCGGCGTAAAAAAGAGTTATCGAAATACGATGAAAATAAACAATCGTAGTATCACGCTGTAATTTAATCAGAAAAAGCCTTAGGTGAAGTCGGGCTATCCAAATGGAATTATCCGAAAATGTATGTACGATTTCGGGATGATAGGTGTACTCATCGGTATAATAATCAACCGATTGTGATTCTATTAAAAGCTTGTAACAAAACATAGTTAATTGGTTATGTTCAAAGATATATATTTCCGGAGAAAAAACTTAAAAATTTTCAGCACCTTACTTTTTATTTACTCCAGAATTTGGCTTAAATCAAATAAATACAGAACAAAATGAAATATAAATTGTTTAGAATTTGTTTTTTAATTAAAAAGCATTGGCAATGAAACAAATGGGTTTATTATTTATATTAACTATATACAGTGCATTAATAACAAAAGCACAAACCGAATATGTACTACTTTACACTACAAGCGGTAATCCCGATTGTATAAAAGTTGTAAAGTATTTTAATTCCAATAAAATAAAATTTTACGAGTATCCCGATATTTTTGAAGGAAATACAGCCAAAGGAATGGAATTTGTAAAAAATTCGGGAAAATATCAGGAGGGGACGCAAGTAAATGGTCCGATCATTTGTTTTAATAACCAGGTAGATTTTAACATTGGAAATATTGATTTGTATTTATCCGAATTTAAAAAAACGTATTTTGAAACGGTTAAAGGTATTCAAGTTGCCGAAGCCGAGTCCAAAAAAAGCAAGAGCAAAAATAAAGATACCGATAAACCCAAAATATACCGCCTATCCGAACCTTTAACTCTACTGGCAAAAACCAACGAAATAACAGTTTTTACCAAAACCGGATGTTCCCGTAGCACATCGGCAGTTAATTATTTAAAACAAAATAATATACCATTTTCAGAATATAACCTGGATTATGGGAGTCACTCCAATTACATGTATACATTGCTTGCAACAGATAAAAGCTTCAATCCTCAAGGTGTAATTACCACGCCTGTAATGGTTTATAATACACAATTGTATTACAATACTCCCGATTTAGGTAGTCAGATGCGGGTTATACACGATGCCTATAATAAAGCTAACGGAAAACACGCGAATATATTGGAAAGTTTACAGAACACAGTGGTGCTGGTGAGCCCTTCCGAAATCGTTCAGGCTGTTGAAAGGCATAACTTTTACCGACAGCAAGTTGGCACGGCACCTTTGGTTTGGTCGCATCAATTAGCTCAAAAATCGCAACAGTATGCTGATACTTTAGCTGCCCGAAATAAAAATATACCGCACAGCCTAAACAGCGACGATGGCGAAAATCTGTATATGTCAAATGGACAATCCACTATTGTCGATGCTATTGACGCCTGGGCCTCTGAAATATCCCTTTTTAAGTACGAACCTTATACCGGCAAACGAGGCGACGGGCATTACACCCAAATAATATGGGAAACTACAACACAGGTTGGTTGTGCTTATGCCCGAAACGGAAAAAATATTTATATAGTTTGTAAATATAGTCCGGCAGGGAACGAAACTGATAAATATCCCTATCCTAAATAATTGAAACTATTGGTTAGTAATAATTGGAAATTAAATACGCTTTTATGCAAATTATTAAAAAAAACGTGCTTTGTAATACCAAATGGGTCAATTTGGTAGAGATTGATTATATCGATAATCACGGAAATGAAAAAAAATGGACTTCGGTAGAACGAACCGGCGATAGAAAGGCGGTTTTAATAATTGCAACTGTAGATGATAAATTGGTTGTAACCAAAGAGTTCAGGGTTCCGATTGGAGGGTACGAATGGAGTTTTCCGGCCGGATTAATTGATGATAACGAAAGCCCCGAAGCAGCTGCCATACGCGAACTTAAAGAAGAAACTAATTTGGATGTAATTGAAATAATGGCTATATCGCCGTTTGCATATAATACGGCAGGATTATCGAACGAATCTATTGCCATGGTTTATTTAAAAGCCAAAGGAACACCCGGAAACCAAAATGCCGAATCGTCGGAAGATATTCAAACCTTTTTAATGACAAAAGAAGAAGTAAAGCAATTATTACAGGATAATACGCAAAAATTTTCGGCCAAAGCATGGATATCTATGCAGCATTTTGCAAGTCAATAGTTTAATTTACAGCAAAATAGAGTTAGCTTCTATTTAACACCAAAACGTAAAACCGTTTTTAGTTTTTCTGGAGCTGTTTTTCTGAAATCGGATAAGTAAATTTCCCTGTGTATTTTCGATTCGCGAATAAGGCCGTTTTCGCGGCAGAAAGTTTCCATTAGTTTAAACGATTCGGGTTCGTTATCGTAACTGCCAATATGCATCATTTGTACAGAGTTACCATCGGTAATTGTTTCAAAAACAGCACTTGAAAGCAAAGCAACGGTTTTTTTCTTTTTTACTTTGGCTAAAACATCGGAATAAAACTCCGGAGTTACAAAATCGGGCTGACGAATCATTAATTTGAAAACCAAATCGTTTTTGTCAATTATTTCATTTTTTTTCAATCGTGCTTCTTCTGTTATATCCCAAATACCTTCCAGCGGATACACTTTATACTCGAAATATCCGGTAGGAGCGGGGGCCGATTTTGTCCACATACGCACGCCATACGCTAGTGTATAAAGTACTTCTATGTAGTTTTGAAAATCGGGATTATTCGGATTTCCTTTACCTTCGATGGTGAAAAATTTCATTTCAGGAATTATGATGCTCACAGGTTTTGCTACAGGACTATAAAATTGTTTTTCTTTGGTTTTCCAGTCGTGCAAAGTGCTCATAGTAATTATAGTTTAAATTTAGGAAACGAAATAACGGTATCAGGAACAAAGGTGCCATTTTTTATACGCCAAATTACGTAGGTGCCACTTCCCGGGTCACCATTCATATCAAAATCTATTTTACCTGAGGCTCCGTCGTAATTTATATCAAAGCCTTTCGATATCACATCTTTACCTTTGTCAAATTCGTTTACATTTATCAAGGTTGCGTTTGGGTTTTCGTTACCATCCGATATCTGTTTCAAGTGTTTGGCAATTTCAACCGGATTATCGGTTCCGCCTCCTTTTAGCATGGCATAGGCCAGGCAATAAACTGCATCATAAATTTCAGCCCCATACATTACCGGATCAAAGTTGTAACAATTATAAAATTTTTCCGAAAATTTTTTAAAATTTGGATCCGATGTTGAAGTACCGGGAGCCGTACCCATAATTAAATCAGTAATCGTTTTATTGGAATTTAATATAAAATAATCGGATCGTATTCCGTCATTAGAAAAAAACAATGGCTTATAACTGTTTGTTATATAGTTATTACGTAAAATATCGTTGGCAATTTTAGCGCCTTCGGTAGGAAATACAGCAAAATAAACCAAATCGGGTTTTCCGCTAAAAACCGAATCGAGGTAAGGCGTGTAATCAAAAGCATCTATTTCATCAACAGGTAAATCGGGATAATAAACAAATTTGGTTACCGTACCACCCAAATTAATAAACGAATTATAGAAAACATTTGAAAGTCCGGATGCCCATAAATTATCGGAAGATAAAATACTCACTTTTCTTTTGCCTAAAGCATAAAAGCAATATTCCGCACCAATTTTTCCTTGAAAAACATCGGAAGGCGCTGTTCGCCAGAATAGATTTTTATCCTGTAATGTTGAAAGTGCCGGACTTGTTGAGCTATAGGAAATTTGCAGCATATTGTTGGGGATGGTCACTTTTTCTGCCACTGCAATTGAAACATCGGACCAATCGGCTCCAAGTATAATTTTTATACCACTATTATTCATTTTTGTAGCCGATTGTACACCTTTTATATCGGAACCCCCGTCGTCAAAACTTACTATTTGCAAATCGCGTCCGTTTATTCCGCCATGGCTATTTATTTCTTCAACTGCCAGGTAGTCAGCCAAATACTGGTTTTCAGCAGCCATTCGCTCAACTGAATAAGTACTTAAATAACCTATTTTTATGGGATTTTTGTACGTTTTTATATTAATGTTTTCTTCGTATCTATCGCAATACGAAAACAGGAAAACAGACAATACGAACAATTTGATATATAAATGTTTCATAACCTTCTAAAATTGAAATGAGAGCGACAAATCAAAAATTCTTCCCGGTGCAGGAATATCATAATTACTAAATCCAGGAAAGCTGTATTTTTTATCCAATAAATTAAAAACTTTTAACTGAAATTTTAAGATGTTATTTTTTAATATTTTAATATCCTTAGTTGAAACGGATCCATTACAAACAAAGTAATCGTTCAAAGCATATCGGTTAATTCTGAAGTTTATTGGATCATATATATAACTATTCTGCTGACTGGCAATGCGTTTGCTTATGTATTGTGCTTCAATATTAAAATTGATTTTTAATTTTGATATGGGCAAATTAACGCCACCTTTAAGCATCAAATCGGGATATAGTTCGGTTTTAAGCAAAATTTTATCTTTTTCCAAATTTTCTTTTTCAATAATGGAGCGTTGGTACGAAAAATTGAAGTAGCTAAAAAATGATTTAACCGAATAAATCCATTCTATTTCAGTTCCTGCCGACTGAATGCGCGCAACATTTCCGTAAGTAACATTGGTAATTGTACCATAGGGTAAAATTAATTCCACTTTGTTTTGTATATTATTTAAAAACAATGTAGTATTAAAATTTAAATTGCGCATAATTTTAATACCGAATGCAAGTTCGGTGGTTCGGGCATTTTCGGGTTTTAATTGGCTATTACCAATAATTCCTCCTGAAATCATTTGGTTTGTAAATAATTGTATTGATGAAGGTGCTTTATAAGAAGTTCCATGCAGAAGTTTAATAAAGCTGAATTCCGAAAAATTGTAAACCAGTCCTAAACGGTAATTGAACGCATCTTTATAAATGTTCTGATAATCGAAGCGGAGGCCTGCTGTCAACGAAATTTTTGAAAGATGCTTATTTTCCAGATAATCTGATAAATACATTATCGATTGCAAAAAGCTACCGGTATTTATAAATGACGTATCGCCATAATTTATACCTTGTTGTGGGGTTTTTACTCCGGAATTATTAGCATAATAATATGTTTGCAAATTTTGTAAGTCGTTTGAAAAATCAATTCCAAAAGTTATATTACTTTGTTTGGAAATTTTGAAATTGGTTTTGGCAACCAAATCAATTCCCGAACAACCAAAATTTCGTGTAATATAATCATTTGTATTGGTATCATTGTCAAGCTTGTCGTTTTTTCCAGGCTTCACATTACTTAACACAATATCTATATCGGATTGTAACCTGTGGTTAAATTTTTTTGTGTATTTAGTAGCTAAAAACGTATTTGATATTTGAATTTGATTATTGTGAGTAAGTACACCCCAGTCGGAAAATTCGCCTGAAGTGTTCATATTTTGATGGTTAAATTCCAGGCGCAATAAATCCTCCTTTGAAATAACGTACGAAAACTGAGCAAATAATGATAATGGTTGTGATATATCATTTACAGTCTTTCCGCTTTTAAAAATTTGTTGTCCGGGTATATTAACGGGGCTTAATCCGGAACGGTCAGCAAATGCGTATTGACCTGAAATTAAATATTCGATTTTTTTTGATGAACCCTGAAACATCATTTCGTACATTTGAGACCGATAATTACTACCCCATGCACCCGATATACCAACCGCCCCCTGTGTTTCAGCGGTTGCAGATTTGGTGATAATGTTTATTACGCCTAAAAATGCGTTTGCACCATAAAGTGCCGATCCGGGCCCCCTGATAATTTCAATTCGTTCCACTGCATTTATTGGAATCAGTTCACTTCCGGTAAAGTTTTCCGAACCACTTTTCGAAGCCACAGCATGTCCGTTTATCATAATTTTTAAAATACGCGATGATCCACGCATGCCGGCATTTACACCACGTACACCTATATTATAACCCATGTAGTCATAAATAACATCCAACCCGGCGATTGAGCCAAGTGCTTCAGCTACAGATTTATAACCTCGGTTATCTATCTGATTTTTTGTAATTATAGTAATTATCGAAGGTGCGTTTAGTACTGTTTGGGGGGTTTGGGTTGCACTTATTATACGCACATTTAATAAATCGGATAACGACATGTTTAATAAACTATCGAGACTTAAGCTATCCGAATTTTGTGCATTTAACATGCCCGATACCAAAATTGAAACTATTAATAGAAGTTTTTTCATAACTGTCCAATGCAATATTTGCAAATGTATCAATTATTATTAAAAAAAAAACTTTTGATTGCAAATCGTATCTATTTAATAACTAATAGGCGTAGTTTACGAAAAAATTAAAAACAAGCATTAGTCAGCAATCAAATAATTTGTTATTAACATTAAAAGTTTTTCCAAAAAGGAACAAGTTAATTAAATAAATTGCATGTTGATTATTAATGAAAACGAGGCCAAATTAACAGCGAAGCAGATACCTGATTTAGGTGTAGCTATATGTAATATATTTTGTCAAGTATGAATTAATGAAAGAAACAAAGAATTATTACAATCCCTGATAATTTGTAAAGAGGAAAAAACAATTAGCTTATTATTGTAAAAGTTTGGAATTAATTACAAAAAGTTTACTTAGTATTTTTTTTAATACAATACTTTTTCTATAATATAGGCCTATTTTTTATATAGAAAATGCTGATTGTACTTAACGTAAACTTTATAATTACTTAAAAAACTGATTTTATTTGAAAAATGCTGCAACTTACATTATTATAAATCATTAATAACTAGCTTGTTATAAAAATCATATTCAGATTACAAATGAAATACGAGGTAACAACAAAATTTTCATCAATATTTATACCAAATTAATAAATTTTATTTATTTTTGCTCACATATAGGAAAATATAAACAAACTTTAAAAAGTAACAATGTTAAATCAAAAGCTTCAGCAAAAACTTTTACAAAAGCTTTCGCCACAACAAATACAGCTAATAAAGTTGTTGGAAATTCCTACCATGCAATTGGAGCAGCGCATAAAAAAGGAAATAGAAGAAAATCCGATTCTGGAAGAAGGACGCGACGATGATGAACAAGATAACAGCAGCTCCGAAGATGATGATGATGATGATTTTGAGTACGACGAAAAAGATCCGGATAATGAGGAATTTGGCTTGGAAGATTATATAGATGATGATGATATACCTGATTATAAACTAAACGCGAACAATTATTCCAAAGACGATAAGCGAAACGAAATTCCGTATTCATCGGGCACCTCATTTCATGAGCATATGCTGGATCAGTTAGGTTTACGTATATTATCGGATATGGAACAAAAACTGGCAGAGTATATTATTGGAAATATTGATGAGGATGGCTACTTACGCCGTGATATTGAGGCTATTGTTGACGATTTGGCATTTGCA
>Ga0316611_1000377_pt1 | contig 15791 bp, 11 predicted proteins | sample MIS2016202_MG_FD_207675 | JGI IMG/M metagenome (GOLD analysis project Ga0316611, IMG submission 207675) | Microbial mat bacterial communities from Middle Island sinkhole, Lake Huron, Michigan, United States - MIS.2016.202 | ecosystem: Environmental > Aquatic > Freshwater > Lake > Sediment... | reverse complement strand
GAAACAATACTGAAATGGTTGTTGGTGCAGTGGTGTATAAAACTAAAAACAATTGGTTTCATCAGTTTCAACAAATGGATTTATTGAGTTTACAAGGCACCACAATTGGAAGTTTTGGCATCGGAAAACCATTTATGTGCAATGGAGCTAATTTTTCTTACACTAAAAAATTGTTCAACGAAATTGGTGGTTTTGATACAAACAACAAAATGGTTAGCGGAGACGATGTTTTTTTATTGCAGAAAGCTAAAAAAAGTCATTCGTATAAAGTTCATTATTTAAAAAACACAGAATTTATTGTAAAAACCAAACCAGAAAATGATTTGTATAAATTATTCATGCAGCGTGTTCGTTGGGCTAGCAAAACTTCGGGATATTCTGGCATTTATTCTAAATTTTTAGCAGTTGTAGTATTAGCAATGAATTTGAGTTTGGTTATGGGTTATGGGTTGCAGGTTACGGGTTTTTTGAATTGGAAAATTTTACTAATGGTCTTTTCTATTAAGTTTTTTGTTGACTATTTATTATTATTGAAATCAAATCAATACTTGAGCCAAAGCAAGTTTATATTTCCTTTAGTTAGTAGTTTGGTTTATCCTGTTTTTTCTAGTTTGGTAGGGTTATATTCTCTTTTTGGTAAATTTAGTTGGAAAGGTAGAAGTTTTAGAAAATAATTGGTATTAGTCATTAGTTTTAATTATTACGGGCAAACTGAATTGTGTTTTTACCGGAATTCCTCTTTTAATGGCTGGATTTATTTCGGGTAAATTGACCAATCGTGCTTTTAAAATACTATCTATTTTTTCTTTATCATAAGCCACCGAATCCTGTGTAAATTGAGGTTCGAATGTTAACGTTTTATTTGAATTTACAGTCACTTTTACTTGAATAGTATCTAACTTTGGAAACAAATTTGATAAAGTGTCTAAACCAATTTTTTCTTGAATTTTAGCATTTAGATATTCAAAAAAACATTGTTTTCTGGCTTCTTTATCAGAAAGACTATCACAATCGCCAACCGAAGGATATTCGTCCACTTCGTTCCAATTGATTTCATTTAATTGTCTTTCTAATAGTTCTTTTTCGGATGGCACTTGATTTTCAAAGTAGTGACAAGATTGAAATAAAACTAGTAGAATTAAAGCTGAAAATTTTTTCAAAATGTTATTTTTTTTGAAATTATAAAATTACGTTATCAATATTTTGAATTATATTTCTCATATTCGTCATCAAAAATACTAAAAATTTATTTCAATGGATATTATATTAGTAATTCTCGGATTTATTTGTTGCCTTGTTGGTTTATTTGGAAGTTTTCTTCCTGTTTTGCCTGGAACTCCGATTAGTTGGTTAGGGCTTTTATTGCTATATCTTACAGATTTTGTTGAAAATAGTTATTGGGTTTTAGGCGTTACATTATTGATTACTATTGTAGTTTCGGTACTTGATTATATCATTCCTGCAAAAGGAACTAAAAAATTTGGCGGAACAAAATATGGCGTTTGGGGCACTAATATTGGTTTAATAGTTGGCTTATTTTTTCCTCCAATTGGATTTATTATTGGGCTTTTTATTGGTGCTTTTGTTGGAGAATTGATTTATAATTTTGAAGATAAAAAAGGAGCTTTTAAAGCTGCTATTGGTGCCTTTATAGGTTTTTTGGTTTCCAGTTTTATGAAATTTATGATTTGTCTATCGTTTTTATTTTTATTTGTATCTATTGCTATTCGAAATTATTTTTAATTAAGATAAAGAAAATCCTTTGCACTATTTTTATATGATTATACAAAATTCTATAGACTTATAGAGATATTTAAATTTAAAAAAAATAATCTACCATTCATTCACTTTATTGGCGTCCATTTTCAAAAAAATAAATAGCAAAATTGTAAAACCCCAAAGACCTGAACCTCCATAGGAAAAGAAGGGTAGCGGAACACCAATAGTTGGAAAAATACCAATGACCATAGCTATATTTACAAAGAAATGGATAAATAATATTCCAGCAACACAATATCCGTAAACCCTACTAAACTTTGTTTTTTGCCTTTCGGCGAGATAAATTATCCGTAACATTAGTCCGATAAAAAGTCCTATAACAATTAAAGAACCAAAAAATCCCCATTCTTCTCCTACGGTAGAAAAAATATAATCAGTGTGTTGTTCGGGTACAAATCCTCCTTTGGTTTGTGTTCCTTCTAAATATCCCTTTCCAAACATTCCGCCCGAACCGATAGCAATTTCAGATTGGTCTGTATTATATCCTGCTCCTTTTACATCAATTTCTTTGCCTAAAAGGATGTTAAATCTATCTCTATGGTGTTGTTGAAAAACATTGTTAAAAACATAATTTACAGAAAAAGAAAAACTTGAAACTATAACTAACAGGATAAAACTGGCTATAATGTTTCTATCAATTTTTCTGCTTTTAAAATAATTGATGGCTAAAACAATTGCCGTAATTCCAACAACGAGATATGGATTGTTTGTAATTAGAGTGAGCATAAATAATGTAATGGCTATAAAACCAGTCAAAAGATACCAAGCTGGCATACCTTCTCTATATAGAACAACAAAAAATATGGAATAAATCAAGGCACTTCCAGGGTCGGGTTGTGGAAGAATTAGCATAACGGGCAGTAGAATGATGACCAATACTTGCACTTGCCTATTGACTTCTTTTAGATTTATTTGTACATCACTCAAATATTTTGCTAAAGCTAATGATGTTGCTGCTTTTGCAAATTCTGAGGGTTGCAAGGTAAAACTGCCAATAGCATACCAACAGCGTTGTCCAGAAATTACTTTTCCAAAAACAAATAATCCTATTAAGGATAGTAATGAAATTGCAAAAATTATTATTGAAAATTTTTCGTAAAATTTAGCTTCTACAAAAAGTACTGTAAATATTAATGGAATGGATAGTATAATAAATAATAATTGTTTTCCATATACTTGCGAAAAATCAAATATTGAAGTTTCTTCTGTCAAATTAGACATGGAGGATGAATAGATATTAAGCCATCCTAAAAAAACCAATACAATAAATATTATGACGCTTATCCAATCAATATTTTGTGAAATACTTTGATTTTTCATCTTAATTGGTTTTTGTACTATCAGTTATTACAGGTTTTTTACTTGTTCTTTGTTTAGCTATTGAATCAAGTTTTCTTTTTACCTGTATTAAACTATCTCTTTTTTTAAAAATACTATCTTGTTGTTTTCTTGGCAATAGCTTGTCGTATTGTGCTTTTAAACTACCTGTCAACATTCTTTTTTCAAAATCAACTCGAGTAATTTTTTTGTTAAGATATTTTTCAATCATTAAAGTAGTAATTGGTCCTGCCCAACGCGAACCCCAATAACCATTTTCAACAAAAACAGCAATGGCAATTTTTGGATTATCTTTTGGTGCAAATGCCACAAAAATGGAGTGGTCTTGAAGTTTCATTCGTCTTCCATTTACTTTGGCAAAATTTTCAGCTGTACCTGTTTTTCCACAAATTTCTATGCCTGCAACACCAAGACCTCCAGCCGTACCACCTCGTCCATATACAGCATTCATTCCTTCTACAATTGGTTCAAAATATTTCCTGTCAATTGATGTGGTATGTTTAGTTCTAAATCTTTTATCAATAATATTTCCTTCAATTTTTTTTACAATATGAGGAGTATAATAATATCCTCTATTGGCAATGGTAGCCATAAAATTTGCTAATTGAATTGGAGTCATCAAAACTTCTCCTTGTCCAATAGCATTGGAAAGAATGGTTTTTCCGTCCCAATTCCAACCTGCATAGGCTTTGTCATATGTTTTTCCTGTTGGAATATTTCCTTTTCTTCCAGTGGGTAAATCATATCCCATAAATTTACCTAACCCAAAAGATTTTAGATGATTAGCCCAAACATCAACACCATGCGATCGACTCTTGAATTTATTGATAGTATTTATATATGAATTACAAAAATAAGTATTACATGATTGATAGATGGCTCTATGGAGTTGTTGACCTCCGCCAGAACAGTGACATTTCATAAACCTTCCACGAGCATAGCTAAAACCTCGACGGCAATAAAAAGTGGTGCTATCTGTAATAGCTCCTTCTTGCAAAGCAATTAAACCCGTCAAAATTTTAAATGGAGAACCAGGAGGATATTCAGCAAGCAATCCTCTGTCATATAGCGGTTTAGCAATAGAATCTTTATAAAGTTTGGTGTAATTTGAAGACCGTTTTCTTCCAACTAACGTTGATGGATCATACGACGGAGCGGTGACAAGTGCTAAAATTTCGCCTGTTTTTGGTTCAATAGCAACTATTCCTCCTCGTTTATTGATCATCAATTCTTCACCATATTTTTGAAGTTCAGCATCAATTGTTAGTGTAATATCCTTTCCTTGTTTGGCTAAAGTGTCAAATTTTCCATTTTTATAAGATCCTATTTCTCTATTAAATTTATCTCTTAATAAATATTTCACTCCTTTTTGACCTCTTAATGCTTCTTCATATTCTTCTTCTACTCCTTGCTTACCTAATAAATCGCCTCCTTTATAATAGGGGTTTTTAGCTACAATTTTTTCATTAGCCTGAGTAATAAAACCAAAAACATTGGCACCATAAATAACTTGATAATCTCGCAAGGAACGCTTTTGAATATAAAAACCTTCAAATCTCCTTAACATTTCTTGAAATGCAGCAAATTCAATTTTATTTAATTGAGATAAAAATACAGAGGGCAATAAAGGACTATATATTTTAGCTTTCTTAATTTTTTTTATAAAATCTTCTTTTGTTATATTAAGTAGTTTACAAAACTCAAGCGTGTCAATATTTTTTACTTGACGAGGAACAACCATAATGTCATAAGATGGCTGATTGGCTACTAAAAGTTTGCCATTTCTATCATAAAAATAGCCTCGTTCTGGGTAAGTATAATTAATTTTTATGGCTAAATTTTCTGACTTTAATTTGAAAGAATCATCTATAACTTGAAGATAAAAAAGACGCATTAATAACAACAAAGTTGTAGTTATTATCAATACTGGAAGTAGTAACTTTCTCATCGTTTTTTGGGTTTAATTAAATATATAATTAAAATACAAATCACAAGGGTAAAGAGTGTACTAACTAGGGTTTTTAAAATAATACTCCAAAAAAACTCTAAGGTAAATATTTCTAAAATAAATAAAACTAGGTGATGAAAAACTACGGATAAAAATATAAATGAAAATCGTTCTGGAGTTAATACGTCATTGATTTTTACGGTTTGATATTCATAACTCAATCCAAAACAAAATCTAAAAAAATAAGGTCTATAAAAAGCTAAAATTAAACATGCTGTGGTATGAACCCCACCAGAGTCCATAAATAAATCCATTATCAAACCTAGAAAAAAACTGAATAAAAGCAACCCTGCTTTATTTCCATTTATTGGATATAAAATTATAAACAAAATATAGGGAAAAGGGTTGATGTATCCTAAAAAATCAATATTATTGAATAGTGCAATTTGAGCTATAAGCAACAAAATAAAACGTGCAATAGTATTTAATAAGGTACTATTCATCTTTTTTAGTTGTTTTTTCTAATTTTAATAGTTCTTCAGTGTCTTTATTTTTAATGATATAAACATAACCCAAACTGGTCATATCATTAAAAAGTCTAATATCTAAAGTGTAAAAATTAGTTTCATTGTCAATATACACTTTTTCAATAGTTCCAATATTGATGTTTTCTGGAAAAATAGTGGATTGTCCACCTGTTACTATGGTATCGCCTTTTTTAACTGTTGCTAATCTAGGAACATCGGTCAATTGAACAAAACCTGTATTTTTACCATTCCAAACTAAAGATCCAAAATGTCCTGATTTTTTTATTTTTGCGTTTATTGGGCGTACCGTGTTTAAAATACTCAAAACAGTTGCATAGTTTTTTGAAGTTGTCTCTACTATTCCTACAATTCCTAAACTATTGATAACACCCATATCTTGTTTTATTCCTTCTTTTGAACCTTTATTTAAAGTTAAATAGTTTTCGTGAGTGTTGTATGAATTTTTTATGACTTTGGAAGTAATTAAATCTATTTTTTTTATGCCATTAATGGAATCATATTGAATTTTTGTAGTGTCTTTTAAATTGAAAAGAATGCTTTTTAGTCGAGCATTTTCTTTAGCCAATTCATCATTTTGAATTTTCAAGTTAAAATATTCTTCCACTGCATTCATTTTGTTATAGACGCCTCCTGATAAAAAATTTGCAGAACTAATAATTTTACTTTTATGATAGGAATGTGATTGAATAGTTAATGAAATAGAAATTATCATAAGCAACAAAAACAGCATTCGGTAGCTGTTTTTAAATATAAAATTAAATATTTGTTGCATAGTTTTTTTGAAAATTACACATTACAAATTACAAAAAAAATAACACTGATCTATTTTGGAATTTGTAATTTTATTTTTTTAGAATTTATTTTATAAGAATGCTTCTAAATTTTGGAATATTTTTCAATGCCATTCCTGTTCCTCTAACCACAGCTTTCAAAGGGTCTTCTGCTATATAAACTGGCAAATCGGTTTTTAATGAAATCCGTTTGTCAAGTCCACGAAGCATGGAACCACCACCTGCTAAATAGATTCCTGTATTATAAATATCCGCAGCCAATTCTGGTGGCGTTTGTGATAGTGTTTCCATAATAGCATCTTCGATACGTTGTATAGATTTGTCTAACGCTTTTGCTATTTCTCTAAATGAAACTTCTACTTGTTTTGGTTTTCCTGTAAGTAAATCTCGTCCTTGAACCGACATATCTTCGGGTGGCGAATCTAAAGCATCTGTTGCAGCACCAATTTGGATTTTAACTTTTTCTGCAGTGGTTTCGCCTACAAATAAATTGTGTTGGGTTCTCATATAATAAATAATATCATTTGTAAAAATATCGCCTGCTATTTTTACTGATTTATCGCAAACAATTCCGCCAAGAGCTATCACAGCAATTTCGGTTGTTCCTCCACCAATATCAACAATCATGTTTCCTTTTGGTTGCATAATATCTATTCCAATTCCAATTGCAGCAGCCATAGGTTCATGGATTAAATAAACTTCTTTTCCGTTTACTCGCTCACAACTTTCTTTTACAGCTCGCATTTCTACTTCTGTAATCCCTGATGGAATACAAACTACCATTCGTAAAGCGGGTGTAAACATTTTTTTCTTTAGTGCTGGAATACTTTTGATAAACATTTTTATCATTTCTTCCGAGGCAGCAAAGTCAGCAATAACTCCATCTTTTAAAGGACGAATAGTCTTGATGTTTTCATGCGTCTTCCCTTGCATCATATTTGCCTCTTTCCCAACAGCAATAATTTTTCCAGATATTCTATCTCTTGCAACTATTGATGGACTATCAATGACAACTTTATCGTTGTGAATGATTAGTGTATTAGCGGTACCAAGGTCAATTGCAATATCCTCAGTCATGAAATCAAAAAATCCCATAGTTATATAAAGGGTGTTAGTTTATTATATTTTTTTTAAGCCTACAAAAATAATAAAATTTATGTTGCTTATATGTTTTTATTTGTAAATACTTTTTTTTTAAGTAAAATATTTTTAATGTTTAAAATGACGAATTCCTGTAAATACCATGGCAACATGATTTTCATTACAATAGTTAATACTTAATTCATCTTTTATAGATCCACCAGGTTGAATTACAGCTGTAATTCCAGCTTGCTTTGCAATTTCAACACAATCTGGAAATGGAAAAAAAGCATCACTTGCCATCACTGCTCCTTTCAAGTCAAATCCAAACAAATTTGCTTTTTCAATGGCTTGTTTCAAAGCATCAACTCTTGATGTTTGTCCAGTTCCTGCAGCTATCAACTGACCATTTTTGGCAAGAACTATGGTGTTTGATTTGGTGTTTTTACAAATTTTTGATGCAAAAATCAAATCATCAATTTCTTGATTTGTTGGATTTGTGTTAGTTACATTTTTCAAGTCTTCTTTAGTGTCTGTAAAATTGTTTCTATCTTGTACTAATATACCGTTTAAACATGTTCTTAACTGTCTATTAGGCAAAGGTACTTCATTTATAACTAATATAATTCTGTTTTTCTTTTCTTGTAAAATTGCTACTGCTTGGTTGTCATAACTTGGAGCTATAACCACTTCGCAGAAAAGCGAATTAATTTCGTTTGCTGTGTCAACATCTATTTTTCCATTGGCTATCAAAACGCCACCAAAAGCCGAGGTAGGATCGCCCGCTAAAGCATCCAGATAAGCTTCTTTCATGGAATTTCTGGTTGCAATTCCGCACGCATTGTTGTGTTTCAAAATAGCAAAAGTTGGTGCGTCATTTTTGAATTCTAAAATCAAATTTACAGCGGCATCAACATCTAATAGGTTGTTATATGATAATTCTTTGCCATGAAGTTTTGTAAAAATAGCATCAAAATTTCCAAAGAAAAATCCTTTTTGATGTGGATTTTCTCCATAACGAAGCACTTGACAATTAGTTTCACTAACTTTTAAAATAGTCTGATCTGTATTAAAATAATTAAAAATTGTGGTATCATAATGAGATGAGATGTGAAAAGCTTTGGTAGCCAATAATCGTCTTTGTTCCAAAGTTGTTGCCCCATTTCCTTCTGAAATCATTTCTAAAAACAGACCATATTCATTTACCGAAGGCACAATTACAGTATCGTTAAAGTTTTTTGCAGCTGCTCGAATCAACGAAATGCCACCAATATCAATTTTTTCGATGATATCAGCTTCACTAGCACCTGACTCAACTGTTTTTTCAAAAGGATACAAATCAACAATCACCAAGTCAATTTGCGGAATATCAAACTCTTGCATTTGCTGAATATCAGTAGCGTTGTTTTGGCGGTTTAAAATGCCTCCAAAAATTTTAGGGTGCAAAGTTTTTACTCTACCTCCAAGAATTTCTGGAAAAGAAGTAATGTCTTCAACTGGAACTACTGGAATTCCAAGATTTTTGATAAACTCTTCGGTTCCGCCAGTGGAATAAAAAGTAATGTTTTGTTGATGTAGTTTTCGAACCAATGGCTCTAATCCGTCTTTTGAAAAGACTGAAATCAATGCCGATTTGATAGTTTTTGTGGTGTTCATTGGGTTGTCTTATTAAACACGCAAAAGTAGTTTTTTAATCGGAATTGTATTTCAAATTTATAGAAGAATTTAGTGTTAAATTTTAATTTTTGTAACAATTATCAATTTCTAATTACTAATATCCTAAATTTGAACAAGAAATAAAGAACGCTAAAATATGCTAGTTTATTTACGCTTATTAAAAGAAAGTTTTGGTTTTGCAATGAATGCCCTGCGAAACAACAAATTGCGAACACTACTTTCTCTTCTTGGAGTTACCATTGGGATTTTTTCCATAATTGCAGTGCTTGCCGCTGTTGACTCTTTAGATAGAAAAATTAAAAGCGAATTAAGTGTATTAGACAAAAACACAATATATTTAACTAGGTTGAGCTTTGGACCTACAGAAATTCCACGTTGGAAAAGAGACCAATTTCCGGAGGTTACTTATGAAGAGTATGAATATTTAAAATCATCATTACCTCAAGCTAAAGAATTAGCGTTTCAATTGTTTGTTGGAAGTGAAAATATTAAATATGATAAAAAAACAGTTAGTAGCGTCAACGTAGTTCCTGTTTCCTATGAATTTATTGATATTCAAGGATTAGAATTTACAAAAGGTCGATTTTATAATGAGGCTGAAGCCAATTCTGGTGTAGCCGTAGCAGTTATTGGAGACGAAATTGCTAAAAGTTTATTTGAAGACACTGACCCAATAGGAAAAGAAGTTCGTCTGTATGGTCAACGTTTTCATATAATTGGAATTTTGAATAAACAAGGAGAGGGTATGTTTGGTGATAGTAATGATACCTCTGTTTTTATACCCGTAAATTATATTCGAAAACGATTTGGCGACAATAACCAATCCATGGTTCCAGTGGTTATCATTAAACCACAAAAAGACATTGACATGGCTGCCTTTAAGAAAGATATTTCTCAAAAATTAAGAAGTATGCGGGGTATGAAAACTGGAGAAATAGATAACTTTTTCATTAATGTTTTGTCTGGTTTTACCGATTTATTAGACGGAATTATTAGCAATATGAATATAATTGGTTGGATAATTGCTGGTTTTTCGCTTCTCGTGGGTGGTTTTGGAATTGCTAATATCATGTTTGTTTCCGTAAAAGAACGAACCAATTTAATTGGAATTCAAAAATCGCTCGGAGCAAAGAATAAATTTATTTTGTTCCAATTTCTTTTTGAAGCTATAATTCTATGTTTAATTGGTGGTACCATTGGTTTGATTCTTGTTTGGCTAATTGCTATAATCTTAACCAATTCATTAGATTTTGAATTTGTATTAAGCTTCAAAAACATGGCTCTCGGAACCTCTTTAGCCATTGCTATTGGATTAATTTCAGGAATTTTACCTGCCATTTCTGCATCAAAACTTGATCCTGTAGAAGCCATTAGAAGTGGAATGTAATTTTCTGTATATTTGTTGAAACTTTAAAATTGAAAAAACAAGTCATCAGTTTTTTTTTACTATTTATTTTAATAGTTCCAGCTTTTGTAACTTATACTTGGTTACAACAGCATAAACGTGCTATTAAAAGAGAAGTAAAATGGGAAATGATTGCCGGAATTGACAAAAGTGAATTGGTTTTCTTTATATTTTCTAATAAAGATGTTCAAACAAAACTTAGATGGGAACATGCTAAAGAATTTGAATATAAGAATCAAATGTATGATGTTGTAGAAAAAAAAGTTTCTAAAGATTCAACCCAACTATGGTGTTGGTGGGATTATAAAGAAACCAAACTCAACAAACAATTGCAAATACTTTTAGTAAAAGTTTTTCAAAATGACTCACAATCAAAAGAAAAACAAAATCAAGTTTTCAAATTTTATAAATTGGTGTATCTTCCTTCATCCTTTGATTGGAAACCGTTTATTTCAAAAGAATATTATAGAAAAACCTTATGTCGAAATGAATTTTATATTTCAATTCCAGTTCTAATTTCTTTACCACCTCCAAAAAACGCTTAGTTTTCTTATCGGTAATCTTTGTCAAAGTGTAAAACTTTTTCAAAGATTGAAAATACACTTGTGTAGATACACATCTGACCTTTGTTGATTTTAAAAATCATAACTAAGGTTGGATATTGCGCATTAAATCAATTGTATTTCAATGAATTATGAAAATATCTAAAAATATTAAAATGAAAAAAATCATACAAGTTTTTGTTTTGATGCTGTCTTGTTTTGGATTTGCTCAAAACGAAAATGACTCAACAAAAGTCAAAACAATTGATGAGATAATTATTTCAAATAAAATTCCTATAAAATTATCATCGTTACCAAATCAAGTGAAGGTTATCACTTCAAAACAAATCGATTTTCAAAACTTTCAAACTATGGCTGATGTACTTTCCAATTCTGGAAATTTATTTGTTCAAAAATCGCAACAAGGTGGTGGAAGTCCAGCAATTAGAGGATTTGAAGCAAGCCGTGTATTGTTGTTAGTTGATGGAATTCGAATGAATAATTTGATTTTCCGTGCGGGTCATCTACAAAACGTCATTACCGTTGATGAAAACATGCTTGATAATGTTGGAATTTTTTATGGCCCAACATCAACACTTTTTGGAAGCGATGCTTTAGGCGGAACAGTTTCAATGACAACTAAAAAAGCATTGTTTCTTGAGGAAGCTAAAAACAAATTATCGGGAACGGTAAATACAAGATACAGTTCGGCTAATGAAGAAAAATCTGTAGCCCTAAGTTTGAATTATGCTGCTTTAAATTTTGCTTCATTGTCATCATTTTCTTTTAATGATATTGGCAATTTAAAAATGGGAAAACAAAGAAATCATCAGTCGGATTATTTTGGAGAAAGACCATTTTATGTTGCCACCATTGGAGGGATAGATCAGTTGATGGTTAATGAAGATAAATATATTCAAAAGAATTCTGCCTATACACAATATAATTTTATGCAGAAGTTTGTCTATAAAACTGCATCAGGTTTTGAACATGGCTTGAATTTTCAATATTCAACTTCGTCAGACATTAATAGATATGATAGATTAACTGAAACAAATGCTGCAACTGGTCTAACACATGCCCAATGGTATTATGGACCACAAAAACGCTTGTTAGGTGTTTATTATCTACAAAAATCTAATGTGTTTTTAAATAGTGATTTGAAAGTAAATGTGGCTTTTCAAGATTTGAAAGAAAGTCGTCACAATCGAAAATTTGGCAATTATAAACTTCAAAATCGAGAAGAAAACGTCAAGATGTATTCTGTATCTGCCGATTTAAAAAGAAAATTTACCAAAGGAGAATTGTTTTATGGATTGGAATCTTATTTTGAAACCCTAAATTCATCTGCTTTTTCAAACAACATCAATACAGGAGAAATTGCAAAAATAAGCACTCGATATCCAAACGGTGATAACAAAATGTTTAGAAATGATTTATATGTTTCCTACAATCATAAAGTTTCAGATAATACTTTGTGGAATGTTGGAGCAAGAGTTGGTTTGGCAAGTCTAAAAAGCACTTTTGCCGATGACACTTTCTTTCCATTGCCTTTTTCAAGCATATCTCAAAACAATGTAACTTATAGCGGAACTATAGGAATTAGTCATAATACGTCTAAAAACTTTACTATTAAGGCAAATTTTGCAAGCGGTTTTAGAGTGCCAAACGTTGATGATTTGGCAAAAATATTTGAGTCAGTTGCAGGAACAATTATTGTACCAAACGAAAATTTGAAACCCGAAAAATCATTAACTGCCGATTTTGGTATCGTAATTCAATCGGATTCTAAAAAAATTAAATTTGAAAATACCTATTTCTATACAAGATTATATGATGCAATAGTAACCGATTCCTTTCAATATAACGGTCAAAGCATCATCGATTATGACGGAACTCCGAGCCAAGTTATGGCAAATCAAAACAAAGGAAAAGCATTTGTAACAGGAATTTCTACTAATTTTTATGCGGCATTGCTAAATGATTTAGATTTTAATGCCAGTTTTAATTATACACTAGGAAAAGTTGTAGAAGAAGATGGAACTGCTAAACCTTTAGATCATGTTTCGCCTTATTTTGGAAAGATAGTTTTTGCATATACAATGGCAAAGTTAAATCTTGAAGTTTATATGTTGTATAACGGAAAAAAAGACAGTAAAAACTACTCCTCAAGTGGCGAAGACAACCAACAATATGCACCAGCAGGAGGAATGCCCGCATGGGAAACCTATAATTTTAAAGCTGGATTTAAAGTATATAAAGGAGCAACGCTTTTTGTTGGAATCGAAAATATTTTAGACACCCAATATCGAACTTTTGCCTCTGGAATCAATGCTTCAGGAAGAAACTTTTATGGAGGATTGAAATATGCTTTTTAAATAAAATTAATCCTAACAGGTTTTTGAAATCTGTTAGGGATAATTCAAAAACAGAATATTTTAGATAAAAAATCTACTGAAGTTGAATTATAGAATAAAATAAAAATGCGGTCTATATAAAAACCAAAAAAAAACTTCCAAAATTGATTTACATAAAAATGATATTTTGATTATATTTGTTCAAAAATATAGAAAAATGCTCAAAAACAGAACTCCCTTTTTAACGTATATATTAGTAACAGTACTACTTTTCAACTCAAATTTAATTGCACAAGAATATCATTTAAAAAACATAAAAAAGCTCACTTTTGGTGGCGATAATGCCGAAGCCTATTTCAGCCCAGATGGAAAAAACTTGACTTTGCAAGTTACAAACAATGCTTTTGGTGTTCCATGCGATCAAATTTTTATGCTGGATTTACAGCAAGACGAAATCAATTCAAAAAGTTTAAAACTAATTTCCAACGGAAAAGGAAGAACCACTTGTTCCTATTTTATGCCCGATGGTAAACATATTTTATATGCTTCCACTCACGAAGGAAATATAAACTGTCCTGCTCCTCCAAAACCAAAGGACGGAAAATATCTTTGGGCCATTTATCCTGAATTTGATATTTATATTTCCGATTTACAAGGAAATATCGTAAAAAAACTAACCGATACTCCAGGTTATGATGCCGAAGCAGTAGTATCTCCAGATGGTAAAAAAATATCTTTTACAAGCATGAGAAGTGGCGATTTAGAGCTTTACACCATGGATGTTGATGGAACCAATGTAAAACAAATCACTACTGGTTTAGGATATGATGGAGGAAGTTTCTTTTCACACGATAGCAAAAAATTAGTCTTCCGTTCTTCTCGTCCAAAAACCGAAGAAGCCATAAAAGAATATAACTCATTATTGTCCGAAAATGTTGTTGCTCCAACCGAAATGGAAATTTATACCTGCAACGTTGATGGATCTGATTTAAAACAAGTTACTCATTTAGGAAAAGCAAATTGGGCCCCATATTTTCTTCCAAATGACCAGAAAATAATATTTTCATCTAATCATCATTCCACAAAAGGGTATGATTTTCAGCTCTATACCATTGATTTGAATGGCGAAAATTTACAACAAATCACTTATGAAAGCGAATTTAATGCGTTTCCAATGTTTTCGCCTGATGGTAAAAAATTAGTTTTTTCGAGTAATCGTCAACAAGAACAAAAAAGAGAAACCAATGTATTTATTGCAGATTGGGTCGAAACAGATGACGTTGAAAATGCTATCGAACTCAACCTAAAGAAACATATCTCTTTTTTAGCTTCCGATGATTTAAAAGGAAGATTGACAGGTTCAAAAGAAGAAAAAATAGCAGCAGATTATCTTGTAAAAGAGCTGAAATCTTTAGGATTAAAACCCTATGAAAAGAAAAGTTATATTCAAGATTTTAGTTATTCTATAAGAATAAATCCACATGATTCGCTTGATGTGAAGCAAAACACAGGTCGAAATGTGATTGCTTTTTTAGACAACAAAGCCTCAAAAACCATAATCATTGGAGCACATTATGACCATTTGGGTTTGAATGAGCACAAACAATCCACAAAACCAAATTCTGACGGAGAAATACACAATGGAGCTGACGATAATGCTTCGGGTGTTTCAGGAGTTTTAGAATTAGCGAGGATGTATTCTCAAAACAAAACAATTGAAAAATCAAACTTTGTTTTTGCATTATTTTCTGGTGAAGAAGATGGCTTGATTGGGTCAAAAAAAATGGCAGAAACTGTAAAATCACTTTTCCCAAATGTTTCTGCAATGATCAATATGGACATGATTGGACGTTTGGAAAATGCCAAAAAAGAACTTACTCTAGCAGGTGTAGGAACATCGCCTGAGTTTAGCAAAATGGCAGAAAAAAATAAACCCGCAGGTTTTAATTTAACCTTGGATGAAAGTGGCGTTGGTCCTTCAGATCATACCTCGTTTTATTTAAAAGATATTCCCGTTTTATTTTTCTTTACTGGAACCCATAGCGATTATCACAAACCAAGTGATGATGAAGATAAAATCAACTATTATGGAGTAAAAAACATTGTAAATTATGCTTTTAGATTGATTTCTGAAATTTGCAACCAAGAAAAAATTGAGTTTACAAAAACTAAAACTGAAGCCTCAAAATCAAGACCAAAATATAAAGTTACTTTAGGAATTATGCCCGATTATTCTGAACATGGTGACGGTTTACATGTTGACGGCATTACTGAAGGAAGACCTGCTGACCTTGCAGGAATAAAAGAAGGAGACATTATTACAAAA
>Ga0316611_1000376_pt1 | contig 15885 bp, 20 predicted proteins | sample MIS2016202_MG_FD_207675 | JGI IMG/M metagenome (GOLD analysis project Ga0316611, IMG submission 207675) | Microbial mat bacterial communities from Middle Island sinkhole, Lake Huron, Michigan, United States - MIS.2016.202 | ecosystem: Environmental > Aquatic > Freshwater > Lake > Sediment... | reverse complement strand
AATCCTAACCGTCTGCGGGCTTGCGTTTGTGCCGCCCGCTATTGCATACAACACGAGTAAATACTCGTGTTACTACGGAAGGATAAACGCTCGTGAGAAATTTCACCTTTAAAGTTATATTGTTAAATTTATATTGTTAAATTAAATTTGAGAAAAATTGTGTTGAAGTGAGAAATTATATAATTAGACCTACCTAGAAAACGTTACTATCCTACTCCTAACGCGCGCAACTTTTATAAATATTTGAAATTGAAAACGAATCTCGACTATCTTATTAAAAGATCATTAAAAACCTAGAAATGTGTGATTAACAAATTTCATTTTTACGTGCTTCTTAATGATAAATTAATATCGAATCGTGAATTTGATTTTATTTTCAGCGAATTGCAAAAAGTGCGCGCGTTAGGAGGTGCTGCATTGCTTGGGTCTGGTTGGTGTCCATATAATAATTTTTTTCGACACATTTTTTCTCAAATTTATATTATCAATACAACTTAAAAAAGAAAAATTTATCAATATAACTTTAAAGGTAAAAATTTCTCACGAGCGTTTACCCTTCTACTGCGTGCGGCGACCGCTAAAGCACGCAAGTGGTTAGGGTTTAACGCATAAGAGAACGTGCAATTTTCAATTATAATTATAAATCGGTGTGTTTGTATCATTCACGCATTAAAGTCGATTCTAGCACTGTTTTTGAGCGTTACAACGCGTATTGTGTTTCATCTAAAAAATTCAATTAAATTTCATAAAATTTGACTTTTTTGTATTAAAAAGTTAAGATAGTGAATCAATCATTTGGAATAAATAATGTATAAAAACAAGATTTTTAATAGCAGTTGTGAAATAATGAAAGAGCTACCAGATAATTCAGTTCATTTGGTAGTAACATCGCCACCATATAATCTAAAAAAAGAATATGAAGATTTTGCTGATATTGATGAATATTTGGTTTTTTTGATAAAGGTCTTTAAAGAGGTGAAGCGTGTTTTAGTTGATGGTGGTCGAATAGCGATTAATATTGCTAATACTGGTCGTAAACCCTATTTACCATTATCTCATTACATAACTAAAATGTTACTAGATGACGGTTTTTTAATGAGAGGGGAAATTATATGGAATAAAGGTGCGAGTGCGGGTGTATCAACAGCATGGGGCAGCTATATGAGTGCGTCTAATCCTATTCTTAGAGATGTACATGAATATATAATTGTTTTATCAAAATCATCATACAAAAGATGCGAAAAAGGAATTAGTACAATAACAAAAGAGCAATTTGCAGAATATACTAAATCCATATGGAATATCAATGCTGCAAGTGCAAAAGCACTGAATCATCCTGCTCCATTTCCTGTTGAGTTACCATATCGGCTAATTCAATTATATTCTTTTAAAGATGATATTGTTTTGGATCCGTTTATGGGTAGTGGTTCAACAGCTTTAGCTGCGATAAAGTCTAATAGGTTTTATGTTGGTTATGAAAAAACTGAAAAATATATAACAATAGCAAATAATAGAATCAGTCAATTACAATTACTATAAATTTAGTTGTTTAATAACGCAGTACATTATTTTAATCAATCACTTTATTATTGGGCTAATGTCATAAAATATTTTATCATCTTTGTTTTCTTTGTTTTCTTTGTTTTGATCGCAGACTACATCAACACAAACATTTTTTGGAAAACAACAACCAGTCAATTGCAAAAAACAAATACATATAACAAAATACAATGTATAAAATTTCATTCTGATCTCCTGTTGTCAAATTAATTTTGTACAATTACAATTGTATCAAATATTTTAATCGCTGTCAATATTTCAATTATTCTTCTGAAAGAAATTGACAGCTAATTAGTGTTCATTTAATAATTATTTAGCACGGGTCGATTAATAACTTTTCTAGTCCATCCCAATTTTACAAATGTTTTTATCTCAGCAGTATAATCACCATCATAATTATTTAACATCTTTATTTGATTACCATTCAAGCTAACTCCGATTTTACTGAATAATTCAGAGTGTAACAATGTTTGTGACGCAACAATTCCAATAACACCATATTCAACAGCATCATCTGATAATAGCGCATCAATCACTTTAAAATCAAAATCATGTGACAATAAATGATCTATATGATCTATTATAATAACCTTTGATTCTTTGTAATCTCTAAAACTGCGACTTTTAAATTCATTTGCAATCTTGTTTTTTAAATCATCTCCATCTGCTACGAGTAATCCATCTATTCTTTCTAAGCCCTTCAAATAAACAACATCAATGTGATTTTGTTGAAGTTGATATTTTAATAATTGCAATAAAGTAGATTTGCCAGTACCAGCACCACCATACACTACTGTTCGTTGTAGTGGGATTTTAACCCCATTTAAATCTAAAGTTTTATTTGACTTCATTTTAAATACCTTTTTCTATGTTTGTTGTTTTATAATTTTTAAGAATAACCACATTGATCGCATAAAACTATTTGTCTCTACGTCATTGAGAACGCACTAATTTAACATTATTAGGATAACTCTGTTGAAACACAAATAAATGTAACATCATCACTTTTAAAGAGCGGGTATTCTTCAAAATCTTCCTGATAACACCGTAACCATTTCATCTGTTTTCATTTCATTATTTGCATTGTGAATATTTTAGATGTCGTTTATTAAGAATAACCACATTCAGAATAAAGTCTTACTTTCACATCAAAAGGGATTTGATTAAGTGATTTATTAATTCCTGCAATGGCTTTCTTCACTTTGTCATCAACAACATAGAAATCTTCAGACTCGCCACATCCATGATAAATTGTATCATACAAAACAACTGTATTTGGATTTAGGTCTATAAATAAACTATCAGAAAAATCACATCCATCACGTACTAGAAGTAAGCTATATTTGTAATTTCCAATTTTTATATTAGTTTCCCTTGCAACACCGTCACTATCATCACTATCTTCATCAACAGTACCATATTTATCAATATAATCCTTACGTGTCATCACAATGTAATGTTTACTTCTTATTGCTGCAATAGCTTCTGATTCTGTATTGAATGTGCCAACGATGTCTCCTTCGTAATCATAATCATTTTCAATTACAGAAACTACATAATAAACATCTGGATTAACATTGTTTTCTATTTCTTGATCACCAAACTGCTTGTGTAACATATTATAAGCAACCCATGCTTCAGTAAATCCTTGAAAAGATAATTCTATTTTAAGAATACCACCAATTTGTGAACCCATTATATTTTCTCCGTGTATTATTTATTAGTTTTATTGTTGCTTTTTGAATATTCTGAAATAATATATTCGTCGCATAAAGCAATTTGTTCGTTACAATATTCTTTGTAATTTTGCAGTGTTTGAAGGGTTGCTGAATCTCCTATTTTTTCAAAATCACCAATTCCATCACCCCAAAAGCTCCAAACATCTATATCGGTTTCGTAGTCTTCAGAAAGTTTTTTATTTATCATAATTGAATTAATGTACTTTTCAATCATATTTACTGTCCTTTATAATTTAATACTGCACATATCAAATACATGCAGCATTGTTAATATCTTATGTTAAGAGAATTTAACCACAACCTGATCTCATAAGTTAATTCTTTTAAATGGTTTTTTTCTAAACGAATATAAGCGAGTTTACTAAGACTTATTATTTCAGTGGGTAGTTCAGTTAATTTATTACTATGTAGCAATAAATCTTGTAATCTTTCTAGCAAACCAATTTCTTTGGGAATTTCCATCAATAAATTCTCACCCACATGCAAACGCTCCAACTTTTTTAGCAATCCGATTTCAACAGGTAGTTTTGTTAATTTATTTCCCCTCAAATCCAAAATCTCTAATTGAGTTAATTTGCCAATTAATGGTGATAATTCATCAATTTGATTATATATACAGTACAATTTGTGTAGTTTCGTGAGTTGGTAAACACAATCAGAAAGTTTGACAAATAAGTTGTTTGTTAAGTCGAGTTTCTCTAATTGTTGAAGTAAACCGAATTCAGCGGGTAACTCACTTAATTGGTTATCGCTTAAATCAAAGTCTATTAATTTGCTGAGTTGACCAATTTCAATAGGCAAATATGTTAATTTATTTTCTCTTAAATCCAAAGTTTCCAATTGATTTAAATATCCAATTTCAGTTGGTAATGTTTTCAACTTGTTATCATTTAAATAAAGTAGTTTTAATTGCTTAAACTCACCTATTTCATTTGGCAACACCTGAAGTTTGTTATAACTTAAATCCAAATTAATCAAATTGGTAAGTTGAAAAATTTCAAGCGGTAAAACAGTAAAGAGATTTTCTCTTAAATTCAAACTATCCAAGTGAGATAATTGAGGAATTAATAATGTTTGTTCAGGTGTAAATTTTTTTAGACCAAGTTCAGATAAATCCAAGTAAGTCGATTGTGATTCAATACAATCCTTTATGCGTTGTGTTGCTTTTTTGTTATTAACTTTCATTTTACTCCCATTTAAAGTAGTTGATTTGCTAATGGTGCGTAATAAGGTAAATCGGTTTCAACAGGAAATTGGTTACTGCCCACAACATTTGGGTTGTATGGAATTAAAATCGGTTCTTCATCTTTAATTAACTGTAAACTTGGCTTAATTGATTTAACTAAAGACTCACCAATAATTCCTTCGGGAATGTGCGACAAAACTAATTTAGCACGAATACCCGTTAATTCTTCTAATAAATTTCTAACAAAACAAATCCCTTCTGCGTTTTGTTGACTAGAATATAAAACGACAAATGCTTCATCCGCAAGTTGTAATAAGGATAACGCACTCCACTCATTTAACCCGCTACTAGCATCAATCAACATAATATCTGGTTGATATTGACTCCACAATTCCTCTTCAAATTGATACCAAGGGTCTGTATTTGCAGAAAATAAATGCACTGTAGATAAAATAGATAAACGCTGAATATAACGTTGACCTATTTTTCCTGCGGGTACAACTAATAAATCCCTACGTGATAGATTGTCTTTAACACTATAAATAATATTATTTAATTCAATTTGTGGCTTATGATGTTCATCAAAAAAACACGTTTGACGTTCCCATAAATAATCAATTAAACCTTCATCAACAGACTTATCAGTAGTTGGCAATAAAGATTGTAATACGGGTGCTTCTACATCCATATCAATCAACACAACCCTCTTACCTTGTCTTGTTAATTGAAAAGCGGTTTGAATTAGTGCAGTTGTTTGCCCAACGCCACCTTTATAGGAATAAAAGACTACACGCTTAATGGAATGTTTAGATTTTTTAGTAAATGAGGTTTTACCCGCAGATAACATTGCCACAGCATCTTGCCATGATAAAGGAACTTTATCTTCTGTGTTTGAAATTGAAAAACCCTCATTAGTTGATTCTTCAATGGTATAAAGCTCTATAATTCCAGATGTTAATCCCGACTCTTTAATTAGCGGTTCAACTTGTTCTAAGCGTTCTTTGCGCGTTTTATTTTCAAATTGATTTGAAATGATGGTGAGTAAAACAAGACCTCCTTCACCAATATCTAATTCAAATTGTTTGGGAAATTTCTGATTTAGGGCTTTTCTGAGTTGAATTGCTTTTTTGTTATAGACTTTCATTTTACTTTTTCTTTGATTGTTTTTTAACCCGATTAAGATAATCTTTATCTTCAGATTGAGCGAAACTATATTGAGGAATAAATTCCCTTGTTAATTTAAATTGACTTTCGCAAACAGGACAAGTCGATTCAGTAGTTTCTTCATTATTTTCAAAAGGTTCAAAATCATCATCAAAATTATATTTTTTACAATACGGACAAAATGACAACCAAACAAACCTTTAATAAAGTTAAAAATACTCATTTATTGTCCTTGTTGTATTGTTTGTATTATTTGTGTTATTATAACGTTTGTCTTGCTGTATGTCAACAAAATTATAATAACACGAAAATATTAATCTAAGATAAACTTTTGATTTTCTACGGATTTCTTAAAATTAGGTCGCCGCATTAACGCTTTAACTGCATCTGCAATAACACTAATATGTGATGGTGTTTTGCTATAAAATAATGTGACATTGCCATGTTTCAAACAAAAAGCAATGCGTAGCAATAATTGCATAGCAACGCTTATTTTTCCTTCGTTGTTAAATGGTGCAATCACATCTTCATATAACCATTTGTCAAATTCATCTACAGATTTGAAATTATTGTTTAGTGGCGAATTACTGATATTAAAATACAACGGATTATCTGCATCATACTTTATCATACTATCGCAATGAATAATTGCATTTGTAACATTCATTTTTTTTCCTTAGAATTGAAAAAACCATTTTAAAAACCAAGCAAACAATCCACCTAATAACAATATTTGAATGAGAAAATAAAAACCATCTTTCAAACTAACATGTTCGCGGGTGTTTTCTGTGTCATCAATATCTACTAATTCTACCATTGGTTGTTCTATTATCGGTTGTGTAACCACTTTTTCATCGACATAAGAAACCCACATATCAATCAATTTCTGCAAATCACGCTTGTCTTTTTCTGAAAAGCCTTCGTCATCGCCATAGAGCTTCGTATATTTACTAATCCATCCAACTTTACCATTCTTTGGGAATGTGCCTGCTGTTGGCACAACAGACATTACATATTCGATTTTTTTACTATTATCTTCAATCCCCGTTATTGATTTACACACATTGCTGTCAATAGCATAAATATTTTGCAATGAAAATTTTTCTGCCATATACATGAAAAACTTTCCGCTAGTTAAGCATTTAAGACTGCTATTAGTTTGACCTTTTGGAATGTAATCATGATCAACAATATGTTCCCATCTTTTGATTAAGGAACGTATTTTCCCAATATTGCTGTTTTTGCGATCTTCATCATTATTAAATTCCAATCTACTAGAAAATGGAAAAAAAGACAATAAATGATCAATTTGAATTGAACCGACATCAGTATTTCTAATGCGATAAATGTTTTGTTTACGAGATTTAATTGACTGTTTGTTATAATATTTCATGTCATAAGGAATTACATATACACCTTCTCTTAAAAGCAGGGTATCATCATTTTCAATTTCTACTAATGGAACGCCATCTGCAATATACATGGTTTATGTCCTTTTGATTTTATTTGATTTGATGACGTATTATACATAATAAAGTAAAACACGTCAACTGTTTTTTTAATAACTGAAAATGAAAATCGCTCCAATGAAAAGTAAAAAACACAACATATATATAATCATATCGTAATGAGCGTTTCTTTCAGATGTCACAATCTTCGATATTTCATCATCAACATCGAAATTAGCCCATTCATTAATTAATTCCTTTAAATCTTGTTTTTCTTGATCTGTCTGTTGAATACTCGATGTTTTCTTGAAGCGATATTCAACCACAACACCAAGTTCATTTATTTTTGCAGGGTAAATATACATGTAAGTTACTTCATTGCCGTTTTTGATATAGGTTATTTTTTGATCAGTGTTTTTATTTACAAGATCAAAGCACAACGTATAATTCCCTTTTTGCAAACATTTCTTCATGATTTATTTCCTTTTGTTGGTGTGTTTATATAAACAATAACCCAAATTTATACTTCATCATCATCATCATCAGCGTAATTCAAAACAGGTAAATTACTTTTTAAGTAATCTAGTGCTTTAGAAAGTTTTTCACTGGGAATTTCAGATAGAATAGTTTCAAATTCAGTATCAACGCGAATATATTTTTTTAATACATCATCATAGTCATACTTCGCTTTTTCCGTAAAAGAAGTTTCCAATAGCAAACTTAATGCAGCGATTGCTTTTGCGACCACTTCTACGCTGTTATTTTGGAATTTCTTTTTGATAATGGAAATAAACCAATCTTGCAATTCTTGACTTCGTAACTGATGTCCTAATATAATTGCAGAAATCAAACCATATTGTTTCGCAAAATTTTTAATGAAATCAATATGTTTTTTATCGAGAATATCATTTATATTTCCAGTGCTAAAAGAACAGAAATCTTGCAGAAATGATACTTTTGTATTAGCAAACCCTTGCATTTCATAAAAAACAGATTGCTCTAATGAGTTAGTGTCGTGATAGATTGTCATAATTCATCGAGTCCTACCATGAAAAATATCTTCTTTTTTAGCGAATTCCTCAGCAGCTTTCCTAGATTGTTCCTTGTCTTGTGGATGTGAGTTAGCATACCAAAAAAAACCAATCCACATAAATAACAATAAAAAAAGAAGAAGTTTGATAATCGACAACTTCAACTTTTCGTATGCAATTTTAACCCTCTTTCTCATTACTTCTTTTGTGTCAAAAACAGCCCATGTATCAATTAAGTTTTGCAAATCTTTTGCGTCTTGTGGTGATAGATTCTCATAATTAGAGTGTCTATATGATATTGTGTATTCAGTTACAACATTATTACCATTAACTTCTAATGGTGTAACAGTCATCACATATTCAGTGGTAATACAGCTACCACCAGAATCTTCGAGTGCGTATATATTCAAGTTTGTCGTTTTGTATTGAATATAAAAATCAACATAAAACTTTCCAATTTGTAAATGTGCGGGCGGGTCGTCTTTTCTCATATTATCTCAACTTTATGTAGTGTTAGAAACTGCAAGTATTATAATAATGCCATGAGCAATAATGGCGTGTAGGTTACAAAAATAACAGTCAAAGATATCATTAATAAAACACATAATATTTTTAACATAAAATCCTCTCAAGTTCACTTATTTTTAAGTAATAAATACCAGACAGACCATATAGCCAAGCCAAACAATCAGTGGCTTCTACCAAACCCATTGCAATCGAATCTGATTGAGTGATGGCTTTGGGAATATCTGGAAAAGTAATCACAAAGCCACCATCTTTGGTATCTGGAGTAAAAATAGCGGGATAATTTAATCATAATATAACATTAAATCAAATCATTTTCAACGCAGTAATTCATGTAATCCTTCAATGCCAATTTAAAGATGTGATTGCATCGTTCATCTGCGGAAAGTTGCAAATATGTAAAAATCAAATTTTTATGCCAACTTTCGTATTGGAATTCGAGTATCCACATGGAGTATAGCATTGCGTCATACATAAATTTGTCATTCGTATCCATGAAATACTGAACCAATATATTTCACTTTTCGATTGTGCGCTTATAATTACGGTATTGTGTACAATGCACAAGACCATGAGCAAAATTATGGTATTCACTTCTCCGATTCAGTTTCGCCACCTTGATATGCACGCAAAACCTAGATGCTTCTTTGGCATTTTTCTTGATCATGGCATAAAACATGCTATTTTGTATCGCCGACCATACATTAGTATAAGTCATGGTTTTCTCGTTTTGCGTTGTGTTGATAGGATTATTTTACATCACTCTTTTGAACATGTCAACCAATTTTTTTGGTTGACACACCCGTTTCATTGGTTGCGTGGTGTGGTAATGTCATAATTCGTATTCCATGCCATTGTATCTGTTATGCAACATTGCAATTGCGTTACTACGTCTAAAAACATGGCTAGAATCAATTTTAGATTTTAGATGTATAAATCTGCCATTTCAAGATTATAATCAAATCTAGCTTTTCTATTATGTGTTAAACCCTAACCGACTGCGTGCTTTAGTAGCACGAGTGTTTACACACGAGTGTTTAATCGTGCTGTATGCAATAGCGGTCGCCGCACGCAGTAGAAGGGTAAACACTCGTGAGAAATTTTCACTTTTAAAGTTATATTATTAACTTTCCTTTTGGTTTTACAGGTAGTTATCACACCACATCTTGTAACACTTCAACATTGTAATCATTGTTTAACAATACTTTTGAGCTTTAAGTAGCGATCAACCACATCAAATTTCAATGAACGGATGTTTTGAGGATTCTTTGAAGATAAGTCTTTGCCTGTCTTCGGTGAGATAGCACCAAAGCAAACAAGTTCGAGTTCGTCCAAGATGTTATAAACTCGGTAGGGTTTACCCTCTATCATTACTCTGTCATTGATGGCGAGTGGTCGATTAATTTGAGTTGACATGATTTTCTTCTTGTTTGTTTTGTGTTGTGTGGTGTGATTGCAACGGTGTGTTGCATGGGACGAATTATAACGGGACGGGCGGATCGTGTCAATGTCATAATTCACATCATGCGTTGTAGCGGCTAAAAACAGGGTTAGAATCGACTTTAATGTGTGAATGATACAAACACACCATTTTAAATTTATAATCAAATCTAGCCTTTCTCTTATGCGTTAAACCCTAACCACCTGCGTGCTTGCGTCTATGCCGCACGCGTGTGGAAGGGTAAACGCTAGTAGCACGAGTATTTAATCGTGCTGTATGTAATAGTGAGAATTTTCTGCCTTTAAATTTATATTATTAAATTTGTATTGTTAAATTAAATTTGAGAAGAATTGTGTTGAGGTGAGAAAAATTATAGTTATGTCCTACCTAGTTAAACACCCCAAACTACTCCTAACGCGCGCAACTTTTATAAATATTTGAAATTGAAAACGAATCCTGACTATCTTATTAAAATATCATTAAAAACCTAGAAACATGTGATTAACAAATTTCATTTTTACGGGCTTCCTTGAAATTATAATCTTTTTAATGATAAATTAATATGAGAACGTGAATTTGATTTTATTTTCAGTGAATTACAAAAAGTGAGCGCGTTAGTAGCACGAGTGTTTAATCGTGCTATATGCAATAGGAGATGAAGACATGGGTTTGCTTGGTAGGTGTCAATATAATAATTTTCTCACCTCAACACAATTCTTCTCAAATTTAATTTATTAATACAACTTTTAAAAAAGGAAATTTATCAATATAACTTTAAAGGTAAAATTTCTCACGAGCGTTTACCCTTCCGCAGGCGTGCGGCATAGACGCAAGCACGCAGGTGGTTAGGGTTTAACGCATAAGAGAAAGGCTAGATTTGATTATAATTCTAAAACGATAGATTTACACACCTAAAATCTAAAATTGATTCTAGCCATGTTTTCAGTCGCTACAGCACATAGCGGTTGTTTGAAATGGAATATGAATTATGACATTGACACGTTCCGCCCGACCCGTTATAATACTTCGTATGCCATGATTGCACTTCGTACAACATGATACTCATGTTACTGTTTCACATGCCATGATTGCATCGTGTCACTACGTCATGCAACACGGGTGCAGCAATGTAAAAACAACACAACATTTAATTTTACGAATGAGGGTTGACATAAACCAATATATCGTCTATAATAATGGCTTAACAATAATTGCAAAAGGATAAATACCATGCAACAAGTAGCTATTACCATTACAAATCAGTTTGTTGTTAATAACAAAACTCAAGAAGTCGCATTAAATCTTCTTGTGGAAGCAACCAAAAATAAAGACCACTGGTTTACGGGAACAGACAGAATATCATGGTTTGCAGATGTGGAATCTGTAAAATCAATTAAAGATTGTTGGGTATCTTGTGTAACCAAAGATGCGACAATTCGCTCGTTTTTGGATGGATATACACAACGGTTAAGCGGATTTAGTGGTATTAATTTGAAAGTGTTGCTACTTGAGTTATACAAAACGTCTGTTTTTCATTGTTCATCAAAAGTGTCGCATAAAATTGAATTTAGTGATAAAGAATTTAATGATAAAATTGAATTTAATGACACTGAAATCACATTTGAAATCACATTAACAATTAACACCACACTTACGAAGGAATAATATATTATGTTAAAAGTAACTGGTCAAAGAGATTTTAAAGGCTTTTCATATCCACATTGTCACCCCGGCTATGATCAGTTTCATCTTCTTGATGGATTTGATGGTGAATCAGACAAAGAAGTTATTATCGCAAACACTCTTTCTGTACGAATAAATCCAGACAAAACACAAGTCGAAGTTGTGGATTTAATTGATGGTGTATCTGAATTCGTACCTGACCTTAAAGGTCGTGTGTTGCTAACAATGCGTTATCACGCCGATCAAACACCATATACAAACTTGCCTGTCTATGTGCATATTACTGATGAACATGGCAGTCGTTTTACGATTGAATGGGTTGATTCTAAATCGCAACATCCAATTCCATAAATAGAGTAAAAAAAACAATCACGCAGTCAACATTGATTATGTGGGATTGTTTTTTAACTAACAACTTAAAGGATATTTATATGTCGCACAAAGGTTTGTATATTTGCCCAGAATGCAGCAAAGTGTGGCGTGCAATGTCAGATGCTATAGCATGTCATAACATGCAACCAATATTCCTACAAAGTAAAGTGGATGCAATAAATTTAAATAAAGACGAAGATATTTTAAGATGTGTTGCTAAACAGGGATGGTTTAGTGTGTCTTTAAGGTGGCGAGACGAATGGTTGGTGAACAAATGCTTGCGAATGTGCAAGAAAGGATTGCTGGTTAAGCAAAGGAAGATTGAGCATGGGCATTATATATTTACATTACCAAACCATAAGCAAGATGGTGAGGAATAAAAACCATTCACGCACGTTATTAATCACGTAACATTGCATAATAGGATTCTGAAAATGTTAATAGAAAATCTGAGAAAATATTTTAAAGACAAAAGTTTTATCATCATGAGTGCAGATAATTCGTCGGTTACAGCGAGTTTGTATTCGCAAAAGGGTAAGATGTGGAGCTTCTTTTCTGAAAAAACAGAAACGATTGATGGGCAAAATCATATATTGTCTGATTTTGCAAAATGGTATTTAGCAAATAAAGCAGATGTGGTTATAACCCACATTCCACACTCTATCGAGACTCAATTGTTTACAGTGCTTTATGAACGAGGATTTATTAGCGAAAATGAACAACCATACATTTTCAATATATCGCAACTATTAATCTCTGTAGGCGAGAATCCATATAGCATTGATGAATATATTAAGAAACATCAAATTAATTTATCAGATGTTTCGGAATTAAAAAACAATCATAATCTACATGATGTGGTTGCAATACAAAAAACGCTTTTCCATATTGTCGGGTTGGAAGAAGAAATTCCTGATGATGTGTTTGCTATTGTTGATTATCAAAAGGGTCATTATTGTGATGGTGAATACATATCAACAGAAATGCGATTTAAATCTATAGATGAATTAGGCTATTATATAAAAAGACAGTATCGCAAAGGTGATGTGCAATCCGGTTTGAAGAGACGACTTAAAAAAGGAGTGGATTATGATGAATGGAATCTGCATGTTCGTCACAAGGGAGAGTGGGAGAAAATTTCAATTTATGTGGGGTCGGATATGTTGTATTTTAAACCACGCCGAGATGACATTCTCACAGAAATAAATATGGCATTAACGATGTCAAATAGTGAACGCAACGTAGCTAAAATGAAACTTTTTGAGTTGTATAAAGAAAGTCAAGCAAAAAAGAATCATGAGAAAAATCTTGTGAGAGGACAACTAGACAAACAGCGTCGCGAAGTTCGTGCAAGATGGGAGGATGTTGGTGAAGATATTTAACTTAGTGAGTGATTTAAAAAAACAATTACTAACCAATAATAAAATCGGTTGACAAGTTCAACCATTTAATGTAAAATAGCAGCATTAATCAACAAATGAATTGAATTAATTGCAATAAAGTTTAATTGCAAAAAACTGAGAATTATCTAACATGTTTCGTTATTTACTTGTTATAAACAATCAACAAATGTAAACAGGAATATATATGCAAATCACTGAATATTTAAACAGACAATTGAAAACACATACCTTAGAGCAAGTATTGTCTATGTTGTACAATCACATCATCAATCAAAAAGGAGACTTAAATGTCAACAATTTACACGTTCAACATGTTTGAAAAACAACACATTCGCCGTATTACGGCAGTATTCAACTTAGGGGAAAAGTACCCTAAGATAAAATAGCTGTACGATGACGGTGAAATACCGAGAAATGATTACAACCTCGTAAATACGGGGTACTGTAGCACCTCACCATTTGGTAATCGAATAACCCTGTCGTATGGGCAACTTGATAACGGGTTGTTGCTTGTAAAAGTATTGCAACTGAAGGGCTTTTCACTTAGTGAATCGCCAAATAAAATAATAGAAAGAACCCTTAATGGACGATACGCACTGTTTGGTTGCAATAGTCCGTATTACGGAGTAGTTGTTACCGATGAAGGAGATATCCTTCATATTAAAAGGAACGTATTGCTGAGTCCATTCAGCATATAATTAAATTTTTGAACTATCAGTCATTTCATGGTAGTTCAAATCAATAACGCACCACAAACAAAAAACCCGATATTATCAATTTGTCGGGTTTTTTTGTTCCTGCAAAATATATATTTATTGATGTGTATTTTGCAAAGCTACGATGCGATCTTCAATTGAAGGGTATGTTTTCTCGTGTTGTTTGTTAAATTAAGGTAAATTTGCACTTCAATAAATGAGGTTTCAGTATAAGTTAATTACATTGCCTTTTCTCCATTATAAACGGGTGGTTGAAATCCTACAGTGTTTTTAAGTGAGATTCCATTGCTTTGTTGGTTGCGTTGATACGTTTAAACAATTCCTCAACAACATTTAATGATGTATTTTCTGACACAATATAATAAGGTATTGTAGAGTTTTTTATTTTCCACAAATCCCTTTTTGATAGATCGTTTATACCATATTCATCGGTTGTACCTTCGTTGATTTTCAATAAATCAGAAAAAAAGTAATCTATTGCATCCAATCGTTGCTGACCATCAATAACATTGTAAAAGATCATTCCATTAGCATCTTCTATTCTATGTAGAAACATTGATGGAATTGGGAATCCTAAAATTATGGATTCAATAAAAGATGCTTTTTGCTTATTATCCCATTCCAGACCACGTTGATAATCAGGAATTAAAAAATCCCCTCGTTGTTTCCAATCCAAGAAAATCTCAATCAGCATGTTGCCATGAGATAATTTCATGGTGTCTCTGAGTTTTCGTGCTTCCGCTAATGAATACATATCAAAGTAATTGTTATTTATTAGAGAGGAATAACGCATCTATAGCTCATCGCGCTACGATGTATAATTATAGCAAGGGAAATTTCCTTTTGATTAATCCACATAAACATCCGAAAAGGGAATACAAAATCATTAATTGCAATACCTGCATGGTCTAGGCTGTTTTTAATAATTTCAGCAATTGGATTTACTGCATAACTATTTGGCTCAAAACTCTCACAATAGACAAAGGAATACTGTTGAGTCTTGTCATCAGAATCTTGTTGAGTTTGGTCATTATTATAACTACAATTTTGCAATTGATGTGTCAACGCACGTTCAAATGCGTCTAATTGTTCTTTGCTGTACTTTCCAATGTTTAATTTACTCATCATGAAAGTGCGATTTTTCGTCAACGGTGCTTTTGTTGCCTCTAAAGTCAGCAAATAATCATTTATTTCTTTTGGAAAGTTACCAGATAATAGATTTCTAACTAAATTAGCTACAATTTCTGCGTGGCGAGGGTTGATTGTATTGGTATCATTGTTTAATGTGGTCATGGCTAGATTCCTTTGTGTAAATTGATTTTGATCATCTTGAGGTTAGTATTATAATTGGTTGCTATGAAACTGTCAACAGTTTTTTACCACTATTAAATTACCGCAATTTGCGTGCTTGCACCATTGCAGCACGCTATTGTATATTACAGCGGAAAAATCATCTCACTTCAATTCTGCCAATAACAGCATATTCCAATATTTCGCAGTCGTAATTAACAACATCGACAGGTCGTGTACCCTCTCTCGTACTTTTTGTGCATTTAGAGAGACGGCAGAAACTACCATCTTTTTCATGCTTTTTCCATGATGCAGAAAAACCTGCTA
>Ga0316611_1000374_pt1 | contig 15925 bp, 15 predicted proteins | sample MIS2016202_MG_FD_207675 | JGI IMG/M metagenome (GOLD analysis project Ga0316611, IMG submission 207675) | Microbial mat bacterial communities from Middle Island sinkhole, Lake Huron, Michigan, United States - MIS.2016.202 | ecosystem: Environmental > Aquatic > Freshwater > Lake > Sediment... | reverse complement strand
ACCATCGAATTGAAGTTTCATTTCCTTTAAAAAACCCTAAAAACAAGAGAATCGTAAAAGGAATTTTTGAATTGGGATTCGCCGACAACGTAAAAGGACGTTTGGTTGAGGAAGGTTTGGAAGAGCCCTATCAAGTAAATAAAAAGAAACCCAATCGCTCGCAAGAACGTATTTTGAAGTTTTTAAAAGATATTTATAAGAATGTTGAATAGAAGAAAAATCATAATTAAATACTAAAAGATGAAATTAAAAATGCTAACGATAACTCTATTATTTTCTTTTTCTACTTCTATTTTTTCACAAGAAAATGAAACTAATTTAACTCTTAATTTATTAGAAAATGATAAAATTTCAGAGGTTAATATTGAAGAAGAAAAATTTATAAAATCAATTGAAGAAATTAACACATATTTTAAAGAAAATTTTGCTCATTTTCCAAATTCTCAAAGAATTGGAGTTTTTGTAAATATTCATAAAATTGGTAATCCCACAATAGAATTGTATTCAAATCCTAAAATTGAAGATAATATTTCTATTAAATACTTAAATGAAATTAAAAAAATTAAAATAGAAAACACGAAAATAGTTGATTTTTCATTTTTCATTTCAATTAATCGTAAAAGTGAAGATATAATTAATGATTTCCCAAGTTTTGAAAACCAAATAAAGTCCAGAAATAAGAAATTTGAAAATGCTGATTTAAAAGATAAATTAAAAATTATTAAAAATTATTCCATATATGAGGTTTTGCCAGTTTTAAGTGCATATGAAACGATTGTTGATGATAAATTTGAAGGAGTAAAATATTTCGGAAAATTATTAGAACGTACTAATTTTAATGAAAAACATGATATTGACAGTTTAACTACTTTTAATTTAGACTATTGGAGGGCAAATTTAGAAATGGCTGCAGGAAATCAACTGATTCCTATTTCAAAAATTTTTATGTTAGCTTCACAAGGTGAAATTGATTTAGCAAAAAAATATATTGAAGTAATTAGTATGTTTTCTGATGCTAAAAATATTTCAAATTATTACTTAGAAGATTTAAATTTAAAAATAAATTTATTTAATGAAATATTAAATAAAGAAATTGAAAAAGGAATTATAGAGCATGATAAAGGTGAATATCAAAAAGCATAAATATATATAATGATATTCTGGAAATTTATCCTAATTCTTCATGGGCACTTTATGAAAAGCATTATTCTGAAAACACAAAAAATCTTTTAGAAAATAAAATTAGTAAAGAAAATAGAGAAGATTGGGATAAAGCAAAAGTTGAAATATACAAGCATAATCCTTTATATCACATGGACGTCAGAGCAAGTAATGGAAAAGAATTGTATTTAATGTTTAGAAGAAATGAAATAAAAAATCTATTTAAAATTAAAGAAAACAGACTTGAAGATTTTTATAAATATGCTGAAATTGCTATGGATTTGCATGCGTATGATTTCGCAGCAACCTTGTTTTCGATTACTGGAATAATTTATGAAGAAAAAGCTGAAAAATCATTATTCAATTTTTTATATTGTTTGGATAAATTGGGAGTAAATGAAATTAAAACATTTTTCAAAATTGATTATGATAAAGTATTTAAAGAAATTGAATTAGAAAAAGAAAAAGAAATGAAAAATAATTCATTATATAAATCGATGAAAAATTAATAACAAAACTAAAATCCCTATTTTTGCTTTTTAATTAAAAAATAATTCAAAAAAAGTGTCCGATATTATTCATTTATTGCCCGATCATGTTGCCAATCAAATTGCTGCTGGCGAGGTTGTACAACGACCTGCTTCTGTAATAAAAGAATTGTTGGAAAATGCCATTGATGCAAAAGCTGATTCTATTACAATTATTCTAAAAGAAGCAGGCAGAAATCTGATTCAAGTGATTGATAATGGAAGCGGTATGAGTATTACAGACGCAAGAATGGCCTTTGAAAGGCATGCGACTTCCAAAATAAAAAGCACCGAAGATATTTTTTCCATACATACCAAAGGATTTCGGGGCGAAGCATTAGCATCTATTGCTGCAGTTGCACAATGTGAACTGAAAACCAAAAATGATATTGATGATTTAGGTACTCAAATATTAATTGATGGTGGAGACTTAGTTAGTCAACATTCCATTGTTACGCCAAAAGGGTCTATTTTTACAGTGAAAAACTTATTTTATAATGTGCCAGCAAGAAGGAAATTTTTAAAATCAAATACAGTTGAATTTCGACATATATTAGATGAATTTTATCGTGTAGCCTTGGCTCATGAAAATGTAAGTTTTCAATTGTTTCATAATGATGAGGAAATTTATAAACTGAAATCTTCAAATAAAGCACAAAGAATAGTAGATTTGATGGGAAAAAAAATGCAAAACTTTTTACTGCCTATTAACGAACAAACCGAGTGGATTTCACTTTCGGGCTTTATTGGAAATATTGAAATTGCAAAAAAATCAAGAACGGAACAATTTTTCTTTGTAAATAATAGATATTTCAAAAGTTATTATTTAAACAAAGCGGTGAATGATGCGTATGAAGATTTAATACCTTCGCAGCATTTTCCTTCATTTTTTATTTATTTGGAAATAAATCCTGAATTGATAGATGTAAACATTCATCCAACCAAAACAGAAATTAAATTTGAAAAAGAAAGCGATGTGTATGCTTTGATTCGTTCCTCTGTAAAAAAAGCATTGGGTATTTACAAACTTAGTCCGGTATTGAATTTTGATAACGATCCGACTTGGGAAAGCTATGGAATGACCTCTGAAATACGATTGCCCAAAATTGATGTTGATAAAAATTTTAATCCTTTTGAAAAGTATTCTCAACCAAAAGTTTCAACTCAAGAAAAAATAAATATTACAGAGTTGTATGCGCAAAACTTTGAAATAGAGTCAAAAATGGATACCTTATTTGAACAGGAAGACTATAATTTGACTTTGTTAAGTAACGGATTGTGGCAAATGGAGAAAGATGAGGTTTTGTATTTTATGGATTTTCATAGAATTCATCAAACTATTTTATATGAAAAAATGCTAAAAAATAGCAAAGGAAATGTGTTGAGTCAGCAACTTCTCTTGCCTTATGAATATCCGATAGAAGGAGCAGAAGTACATAAATTACGTTCCATAAAAGAGAAATTATTTTCCATTGGTTTTGATGTGGAAATAGATTCGGAAATTTGTACCGTTCATGCTATTCCTTCCGATTTACCGGACATTTCAACAGGAGAAATACTACAAAATATGTTGATGGAATTAGATGAAGATTATGAACAAGAATTTGAATTGTTTTTCTCTAAAACTGTAGCTAAATTTGCTGCTTTAAAGAAGAATCAATTGAGCCAAAAATCATCAGTTTTACCCTTAATTAAAGATTTTGAAAAAATGAATTTCCCTTTATACAGCCCATTTGGAAAAAATAATTATACAGTAATTTCTTTAGAAGAATTAAATAAAAAAATGATATGAATTTCAACAATATTCCTCCCGTTACCAAATATTTATTAATTATAAATGTTGTGGTTTTTTTATTGGTTTACTATATTTTACCAACGTTCGGATTTTCAATAGAAAAAAATTTTATTTTTTTAGCTGGATGGTTTCCATTTACTGAGCATTTTCAATTTTCACAAATTATTACTCACATGTTTATGCATGGTGCTAGTTTTAATGATATAGGAGAAATTATAGGGGGTAATTGGTCACATTTATTTTTCAATATGTTTGGTTTGTATATGTTTGGTTCAGCAGTTGAAGGATATTTTAGAGAAAAGAATTTTTTAATATTATATATGCTTTCAGGTTTGGGTGCTTTTATTTTACATTTTTTTATTAGTTATCTTATTGATGATATAAATACTCCTGTTGTAGGTGCTTCAGGTGCTATTTTTGGCATCACTACTGCTTTTGCTGTATTATATCCTAATACACCCATGATGCTTATCTTTTTACCCGTTCCTATAAAAGCGAAATATTTTGTAGCAATTTATTTAGGGATTGAATTGTTTAGTGGAATTAATGGTTATCAAACAGGCGTAGCCCATTTTGCTCATATAGGAGGTGCAATTATCGGTTTTCTTCTTACACGATATTGGATAAGAAATCGATTTCAAAAATGGAGTTAATGCTTTGAAATTGAATTATTTATTTCTCGAAAAAAGCTAAAACTTTTTCTGTAATATATTTTAATTGTTCTAAATCCAATTCGGTGTGCATAGGCAAAGAAATTACTTGGTCTATTAATTTGTCGGTATTAGGAAAGTTAGCATCAATATAATTACCTGTATCATACGCGTTTTGTTTTCGTAAAGGAACAGGATAATAAATCATCGCGGGGATATTATTTTCAGCCAGAAATGTTTGTAATTCATTGCGTTTTCCATTGGTAATTTTTAACGTATATTGATGAAAAACATGGTTGGAATAGTCTGAAATAATAGGAGTAATAATATTGGGATTATGTGCAAATGCAGCTGTATAAAAAGTTGCTGCTTTATTTCTAGCTTCATTATAAGAATCTAACAATGGAAGCTTTTTTCTTAAAATGGCTGCCTGGATACTATCTAATCTTGAGTTTACACCAATTACATCATGATAATATCTTTGATACATTCCATGGTTTACAATACCTCTCATTTTATGGGCGGTTTCATCGTTATTAGTAAAAATAGCCCCACCATCGCCGTAACAGCCTAAATTTTTTGACGGAAAAAAAGAAGTAGTTCCTATAAAACCCATAGTGCCTGCTTTTTTTGATTTTCCATTTTTAAATTTGAAATCAGCTCCAATTGCTTGTGCGGTATCTTCAATTATATAGAGATTGTTTTCACATGCAATAGTCATTAATTCTTCCATTTGTGCACATTGCCCAAATAAATGTACCGGAATTATTGCCTTGGTTTTGGGTGTAATGGCTTTTTTAACTTGTTCTAAATTTAGAGTGAAAGTATCATAATCTACATCAACTAAAACAGATGTTAAACCCAATAAATCAATTACTTCTACAGTAGCTGCAAAAGTAAAATCAGCGGTAATTACTTCATCTCCTTTTTGTAAATCTAACGCCATTAATGCTATTTGAAGTGCGTCGGTACCGTTTGCACAAGGGATTACATGTTTTACATCCAAATAGGTTTCCAATTCTTTTTGAAAAGCTTGTACTTCAGGACCATTTATAAATGCGGTAGATTCTATTACATTTATAATGGCAGTATCTATTTCAGTTTTTATATGTTGATATTGTGTTTTTAAATCAACCATTTGGATAGGCTTCATACTCGTATATTTATTAGTACAAACATAAAGATTTTTTATTAAATCGCCATTCTTTTTAAATAGCATTGAATGGTGTTTTCCAATCCTAAATATAATGCTTCTGAAATAAGTGCATGCCCAATGGAAACTTCATCTATAAAAGGAATTTTCTGAATAAAATAGTGTATGTTTTCCAAACTCAAATCATGGCCTGCATTTATACCCAAACCATAATTTTTAGCCAGTTCAGCTGTTTTTATATAATCAGAAATGGCGTTTTCAGGATTTTTTGGAAATTCGGTAGCATAAAATTCAGTGTATAATTCTATTCTATCTGTTCCTGTTTTAGCTGCAAATTCTACCATTTCAGGATTAGGATCCAGGAAAATTGAAGTTCGAATATTTGCTTTTTTGAATTCTGAAATTACTTCTTTCAAGAAACTTTGGTGTGTTTTACAATCCCAGCCCGCATTGGAAGTTATAGCATCTATAGCATCAGGAACTAAGGTTACTTGTTCGGGTTTTATGTTCAAAACCAAATCTACAAAATCTTTCTGAGGATTTCCTTCAATATTAAACTCAGTTGTAACGATAGGTTTTAGGTCGTAAACATCTTGTCGGGTAATGTGTCTTTCATCGGGGCGTGGATGAATAGTAATTCCATGAGCACCAAATTCTTGGCATTTAATGGCAGCTTCTACAACTGAAGGGGTATTCCCACCACGAGCATTTCTGATGGTGGCAATTTTATTTATGTTTACGCTTAATTTTGTCATTTCTCACTTACATTTAAAGTGTTTACAAAGGTAAGTTTTCTTTCAGAATTGAATAATATATGGTATAGAAATTGGGTTAATTTTCATTGTTTTTTTTAAGTTAAATCAATTTCCAATCCATCATAAGCTAAAAACACATTTTTTGGTAATGTTTTTTGAACTTCTTCATGAAATCCCATCAAATGACTGATGTGTGTAATATAAGCCTTGTTTGGTTTTACTTTGTTGATAAAATCCAGACTTTCTTCCAAAATAAAATGCGAAGGATGTTTGCTTTCTTTTCGTAATGAATTTATAACTAATACTTCTAGATTTTTTAATTTTTCAAATTCTATTTCTTCTACAAAACTTGCATCAGTTATATATGCCAAATTTTCAATTCGATAGCCTATAATTGGCAGTATTCCATGTAATATATTAATTGGTAGTATTTCTATTTCATCAATGAAAAACGGATTTTCATCAATATTATTCAATTCAAAACCAGGTGTTCCTGGATATTTTTCTGAAACAAAGGCATACGGAAAACGCAATTTAACTTCATGTAAAGTTCTACGCAAACCGTATAATGGAATGTCTTTTTGTTTTTGAAAATTTATAGGACGAACATCATCTAAACCCAAAACATGATCATTATGTTCATGTGTTAACAATATAGCATCAAGATTCGATTTTGAATTTAACAGCATTTGTTGCCGAAAATCTGGCCCACAATCTATCAAAATACTTTTGCCTTTCACTTCAATTAAAGCAGAAGAACGCAACCTTTTGTCTTTAATATCCTTAGAAAAACACACCTCGTGTTTAGATCCAATTACGGGAATACCTTGTGAAGTTCCTGTTCCAAAAAAAATGAGTTTTATCAAACTTTAATTATATATATTTGTGGTAAATTTATCAAAAATATTTTTATTTATGGCTTCAATCAATCAACTTCTTACTCCTAAACAAAAAGCGTTAGAAATTAATTTAAATGAAAAAATTTATGGCACATTTGCCGAAGTAGGCGCAGGACAAGAAACAGTAAGACATTTTTTTAGAGCAGGCGGCGCCTCAGGAACTATTGCAAAAGCAATGTCTGCATATGATAAAGACTTTTCAGATGCTATTTATGGGAAAGAAGAAGGGGGGAGATATGTAAATGAAGCCAGACTTATGAATATGCTTGATCACGAAGTTGGGCTTTTGGAGCAAAGAATCAACAGATCAAAAAATCCTGGACGTTTATTTTTTTCGTATGCAAATTCTGTTCAAACGATTAATTTTAATAAAACCAACAAAGGACATGGTTGGGTAGGGATTCGATTTCAATTATCAGAAATGGAGCCTTACAACGACATAATTATTCATATTAGATTTCATGAAAACGATGCAAGATTGCAGCAAGAATCATTAGGGAATTTAGGAGTAAACCTTATTTATGGTGCATTTTATTATGCTGATAATCCTAGATTATTATTAGAATCTTTGTACGATGAGCTTGCAAAAGACCAAATAGAGATAGATATGGTAAATTTTTTAGGACCAAGATTTGCCTATGTGGACAATCGACTGATGAGTTTGCAATTAGTGAAAAATGGAATGACGGATGCGGTAATTTTTGGTCCTGATGGAAGAAATTTATTACCCGCCGATGTATTATACAAAAAGAATATTTTGGCTATGCGTGGAAGTTTTCGACCTGTTACAAACGTAAATATGGATATGCTGAGCAGTGCTTTAGCACTTTTTTTAAATGAAAATAAAGTAGAAAAAGACAAACTAAAAGTACTTTTTGAAATTACCTTAAAAAACCTTCGTTCATCTGGTGAAATTAATGAAAGAGATTTCTTAGACAGAGCAGATATTATAGGAAAATTAGGGCATTTGGTTTTGATTTCTAATTTTTCTGAATATTTTAAATTAGTTGAATATTTCTCAAGATTTTCAAAGGAAAGATTGGGCTTGGTTATGGGAGTAAATAATTTGATTGATGTGTTTGATGAATCCTATTATGGTGAATTATCAGGAGGAATAATGGAGGCATTTGGAAAATTATTTACTAAGGATTTAAAAGTTTATTTATATCCTTTTATTAGTAATTCTGGCGAAAAATTAGACTCAAATAATCTAAAAGTTGATTCTAGTTTGAAAGAGCTATACAAATACATTAAATCCAACAAGCGTTTGGTAGATATTGAAGATGTAAATGAATCAAATTTGAATATTTTATCACGTGAAGTATTAAAACAAATTGCTTTAGGAGAAATAGGATGGGAAGAAAAACTACCCGAAGGTGTAGCCCAAATGATAAAAGATCGTGGTATGTTTGGGTATAACAAAGGGTATATTCCTATTTAAAAAAAAAGTTTAAAAACTATATAATTTTCTCATTTTATTTATGCTTTTTAGTTTTCAAAACTCCTATAATTTTATTTTCATAGAATAAAAAGTGAAAGCCATTTTATCTGCCCACTCTTCTATAATTTGGTCGGTAGATTTTCCAGCTCCATGCCCAGCTTTTGTATCAATTCTAATAAATATCGGGTTTTCACATTCTTGTTTTTCTTGTAATTCTACAGCAAATTTATAGGAATGTGCTGGAACTACTCTGTCGTCATGATCACCTGTGGTAATAAGAGTTGCAGGATAACAAGTGCCCGATTTTACATTGTGTGTCGGCGAATAGGATAATAAATAGTCAAACATTTCTTTGTTGTCATTTGCCGTTCCATAATCATAAGCCCATCCTTTTCCTGCAGTAAATTGATGATAACGCAGCATATCCAAAACACCTACCGCAGGTAATGCAACTTTAGCTAAAGTAGGCTTCATAGTGATAGTTGCGCCAACCAATAGACCCCCATTCGAGCCACCCGAAAGTGCTAAAAATTTTGATGAGGTATATTTGTTTTCTATTAAATATTCCCCTGCAGCAATAAAATCGTTAAATACATTTTTCTTTTTAAGTTTTGTGCCCGCATCATGCCACTTCTTCCCATATTCTCCACCACCGCGAATATTAGGAACGGCATAAATTCCACCATTTTTCATCCATTCTGCTGCAAAAACACTGAATGAAGGTGTTACGCTAATATTAAACCCCCCATAAGCATATAAAATAGTAGGATTTTTTCCATTCAATTTTGTTTTTTTATGATATGAAATCATCATCGGAATTTTGGTTCCATCTTTTGAAGTATAAAATATTTGCTTAGAAATAAAATCATCAGCGTTAAACTTTATTGCAGGTTTTCTAAATAAAATAGATTTACCTGTTTCAATATCCAATTTAAAAATAGAGGTAGGGTACAAATAATTGGTAAAAGTATAATACAATTCTTTTTCTTCTTGTTTTGCTCCAAACCCTCCTGCAGAGCCTTTTCCAGGCAAACTTATTTCTCTTAATTGTTTGCCATTTCTATCGTATTGAATAATTTTTGAAGTGGCATCTATCATGTAAGATGCGAAAATACTTTTTCCTGCTGCTGCAGAATTTAATACATTATGGGTTTCTGATATTATGTCTTGCCAATTTTCAGGATTTGGTTTGTTGATATTGAATTTTACCAATCTATTATTTGGTGCTTTGTAATTTGTTTGTAAAAAAACTGTTTCTCCATCTGAGTCTATAACATCATAATCAAATTTTAAATCCAAAGCAATTGGGATAACATTCGTAAAATCATTTTTAGTTAAATCCAAATAATACAATTCATTTCCTGAGGTAGATTGTGCTGCAGATATAAATAAAAAACGAGAATCTTCTGTTACATATCCACTGATATATCTTCTGTCTTCATTTGTGAATATAATAGGAATATCATCAATTTGTTTTGTTCCTATTTTATGAAAAAATAAATGGTGTGCTTCCGTTTTGGCAGATAATTCACTTCCATCTGGTTTATCGTAGCTTGAATAGAAAAAACCTTCATTATTGAACCATGAAATACCTGAAAATTTAATATCTATTAAAGTATCCTCCACTTGCTTTTTTGTTTGTGAATCTATAACAATTACTTTTCTCCAATCCGAACCTCCCTCTGAAATTTGATATGCACACAAATTTCCATCTCTGGAAAAACTAACACCAGCCAATGAAGTGGTGCCATCTTTGGAAAATGTATTAGGATCTAGAAATATTTTTGCCTCTGCATTTTCTTCTTGTTGAAAGAGGATAGATTGTGCTTGTAAACCATTATTTTTATAAAAATAAGTAAATTTTCCTTCTTTAAAGGGGGCTGAAATTTTTTCATAATTATATAACTCTTTCAACGCATCACGAAGTTTATTTCTGTAAGGTATTTTATTCAAAAAATCAAAAGTTATTTTGTTTTGTTCTTTTGCCCAAGATTTAGTATTCTCTGCCTTGTCATCTTCTAACCAACGATAGGGATCAGAAATTTCATTTCCAAAATAAGTGTCTTTTACATTTACTTTTTCAGTTTTTGGGTAAGAAAATTTTTGTGAAAATGCCATACTAGTAAAGATGAAAATTAAGATTAAAAATGAAAACAGTTTCATATCTTTTGATTTTAAATAGCTGTAAATATAATATAATTTTTAAATTCAAACATAAGCTCAATTTATTGGAAATCTAATTTTGGTTAAAAACTATTTCTAAATTTCATATTAATTTAACATGGAATGTAGTAACTTTACCCTTTAAATTAAAATCCTATATGCGAAAAGATTTTTTATACGAAGGCAAAGCAAAACAAATTTATTCAACAGAAAATCCTGATGAAGTTTTAGTATATTATAAAGATGATGCTACTGCTTTCAATGCCCAAAAGAGAGGAACGGTTGCCGATAAAGGTGAAATGAATAATAAAATATCAACCCTTATTTTTAGGTATTTAGAAAAAAATGGAATAGAAACACATTACATTAAAACCTTAAACGATAGAGAACAACTGGTGAAAAAAGTTTCCATTATTCCTATAGAAATGGTTGTTCGAAATTATGTTGCAGGAAGTATGGCGCAAAGATTGGGTTTGGAAGAAGGGGCAAAATCACCCATTACAATTTTTGATTTGTGCTATAAAAAAGATGAATTAGGAGATCCTTTAATCAATGATCATCATGCAGTATTATTAGGTGCCGCAACTTATGAAGAGTTGCAAGAACTTTACAAAACAACCAATGAAATAAATGAATTATTGAAAGATTTATTTCTAAAAGCAAATTTACTATTGATTGATTTTAAAATTGAATTTGGGAAAGATAAAAATGGTAAAATAATTTTAGCAGATGAAATTTCACCTGACACATGTAGATTGTGGGACAAAGATACAATGAAGAAGCTAGACAAAGACAGATTCCGTAGAGATTTAGGCGATGTTTCCGAAGCGTATCATGAAGTATATGATAGATTAAAAAATAGTAACAATGCACTTTAGTGTTGTTAATTAAATTTAATTTCAAGTAGGGCTTTAGTCCTTTTAATAATTAATGGTTAAAAAATATAAAAAATGTCATTTAACAAATTATTGATACATTTTGTTTGGTTTACAAAAGACAGAAAACCTTATTTAAAAGGAGATAATTTAAAAATAATGATCAATCATATTAAAGAAAATGCAGAAGAAAAAGGAATAAAAATATTAGTAATTAATGGACATGAAAATCATTTGCACGCTATCATTTCAATGAATTCCGACCAAACTACGGCAAATATTATGAATTTAATCAAAGGTGAATCTTCGCATTGGGCAAATAAAAATTTTGGACTTTCCGAAAAATTCTATTGGCAATCTGAATATTTTGCAGTGAGTGTAAGTCAATCTCTTTTCCCAAAAGTTTTCAATTATATTTTAAAACAAGAAGAACATCATAAAATAAAATCTTTTGATGAAGAATACCGAGAATTTATTGAAAAATATGGATTTGAAGATTAAATTAAAAGTATCGTTTAATTAAATAAAAAGGGCTAAAGCCCTAGCTTAAAATGAAGAATCTAAAATCCTCCATCCTGAAGTATGGGGTTACTAAAAACGAATTTACTTCATATTTTAAAAACAAAATTTACCAAAAATTTTCAGAGATAGATTCTACGGATTCCATTTCGGAAGAATGTGGAATTTTTGGAATTTATTCTTCAAAAAATATTGATACATTTTCCATATTGCAATTCGGAATGTTTGCCTTACAGCATCGTGGACAAGAAGCGTGTGGAATTTCAGTTTTAAAAGACAAACAAATAAAAACCACCAAAAGTGCAGGATTGGTTTTAGATGTTTTCAAAAAAATCGAAGAACCATCTGATTTTCAAGGAAATGCAGCAATAGGACATACACGATACACAACTGCTGGAGATGGAAGTAGAAGAAATTTTCAACCCTTATATTCTGCCAATCAATTTGGAAATCCTAATATTTCATTAGCTCATAATGGAAATTTGGTGGGGGTAGATTCTCTTCGTGAAGAATTAAAGCAAGAAGGCTTGATATTTTTAGCCACTTCGGATACAGAAGTTATGTTGCGTTCCATTCAAAAAAATTATGACAACAAAGACATTGTTTCTGCCATACAAAAAGGAACGGAAAAATTACGAGGTGCCTATTCTGTTTTGTTATTAACTCAAAATGAATTGGTTGCATTTCGTGACCCGAAAGGAATTCGTCCTTTGGCTATGGGAAAATTGGAAGATGGAAGCATCGTTTTTTCATCTGAAAGTTGCGGTTTAGATGCTGTTGGAGCAATTTATGAAAGAGATGTTTTGCCAGGAGAAATTGTTTTGGTAAACAATGAAGGAGTACAATCTTATTTTATTCCCCAAGAAAGAGAAAGCAAAATTTGTGCCTTTGAATACATCTATTTTTCAAGACCAGATACCAATATGCAAGGAATTGATGTGTATGATATTCGCAAAGAAAGTGGTAAAAAACTATTTGAACAAAGCCCTGTAGATGCAGATGTCGTAATCGGTGTTCCAGATTCTGGCGTTCCCGCTGCTATTGGGTTTTCAGAAGCATCGGGCATTCCTTTCGAGCCTATTTTGGTAAAAAATAGATATATGAGTCGGTCGTTTATCATTCCTTCTCAAGAAATGCGAGAAAGAGTAGTAAATTTAAAACTAAACCCTATTGTTTCCAAAATAAAAGGCAAAAGATTGGTGATTTTAGATGATTCTATTGTTAGAGGAACAACAGCAAAATTATTGATAAAAATTTTAAAAGAAGCGGGAGCAAAGGAAATTCATTTGCGAAGTGCCTCTCCTGCTATTATTGCACCTTGCTTTTTAGGAATAGATATGCCTAATAAAAATGATTTAATTTCCGCCAAAATGCACATAAAAGAATTAACTGAATTTTTGCAAGTGGATAGTTTAGATTTTTTAAAAATGTCGAATCTTAGAAAAATTTTAGGTTCAGAAAATCATTGTTTTGGCTGTTTTACAGAAAAATATCCTGTGGAAAATATAGGTTGAAATGATGTTAATTCGCGCTAGAAGAATTATTACTTAATCTTGATAATGCCCATAAAGTGAATGGACTACAATTTGAAATTCTTCAACTTTATAAACCATTCTATGTTCTAAATTTATTCTTCTCGACCAATATCCACTATAATTTGACTTTAATGCTTCTGGTTGTCCTAAACCTTCAAATGGGCTTCTGCTTGTATTATCTAATAATTTGTATATTTTCTTCACACATTTTATATCGTTTTGTAACCACCAAGCTAAATCTCTCCATGCTTTTAGCATTAACAAAATATTACGCATCTATATAAGCTTTTAATTCCGACAAACTTAATGGTGTTGCACGTGTTTTTAATTGCTCATATTCTTCAATGCTATGCAGAATATCAATATTTGTAATTTCATTATTTCTTATTGCTTTTATATTCTTTACGAAACTTATTGATTTAAAAAAATCTTCAGCAAAATCTATTTTTCCTTTTGGAATATCAATATCAATTATATACTTCATCTTGCAATTTTTTATAACAAAGATAATTATTAAAATTGGAATATAAAATATTTATAATCAAAAGCAGTAAAGCAAAAATCCCTGTAAATTTCGTTTACAGGGATTTTTTTAGTATAGAAGTATAGTTAATTTCTACTTCAAATTTTGCTGTTTACTATTATCTTCCAATAACTATCCAACCGGCTCCATCACTTTGTATTTGATATCTTTGGTTTGATGTTATTGTTGTAATATTTGCATTAGTTACATCATCATATATTTGAGTTCCACCTGTTACAGTTATGTTTTTAAGTCCGATACCATTACTTCCAATTAAAATATAAATTCTTCCTAAACAAGTGTTCGGATTTGGTAAATTAATATCTGAAATTGCATTGAAAATTCTAACCGTATAATGGGTATTATTTAGCACGAAAGTACCTGTGCTTGCACCCGTTGTTACATATTTGGTAGCTAAAGAACCTTCCACTTGCAGCGTACTATTTGGTAATGTAGTACCAACACCTATATTGCCTGCTGGTGTGATAGTATTGCCAGTCATACCGGTACCAAATAATGCACCCCCAATATTCATGGTGTTAGACACTGTAGCTGATGATGTTCCCTGAAAAGCACCAATGACTATATTTCTATCACCTGTTGTGATAGCGTTTCCAGCATTTAGTCCCACTAGAGTGTTGTCATTTCCCGTAGTAATTCCCGAGCCTGCGACTGCACCAATTGCAGTGTTACCACTTTGCTGTAGCCGCCGTCAGTGTTTGCTGGCCTACGCCTGTATTGCCATTTCCTGTTGTATTCGCCTGTAGTACACTTCTACCAATTGCGGTATTCCGAGATCCTGTTGTAGTTGCATTCAATGCGTTAACACCGTCTGCGGTATTTTCACTTCCGGTTGTATTACTTGCTAGTGAGTTAGCACCTACCGCAGAGTTAGTTCCAATATTTCCCGCTCCAAAACCTATAAATCTAGTTGCTTTTATATTTCCAATAACTTCAAGAGGGTATGTTGGGGCAATCGTTCCAATACCTACACGACCTGCATCTGTAACAACAAACTCTGTCCCTGCTGGTCTTGCTGCACCTGTTGAAGTCGTACCTAACTCTACTCTTGTAGAAGCGGTGTTGTTTATAAAAGCATCGTTGGTTAAATCAGCTCCTGAAAGTGCAGAAGCAGTAATCGTGCTTTTGTGTAACTGTCCTGTGGTAGCATCAGCAACTACTAAGTTATCTGTTCCTGCACTAGCTCCTAATGTACGTACTCTTGCCGTTCCGTTTACATCTAATTTATCTGTTGGCGTCGAAGTACCTACTCCTACATTTGATGCCCCAGTTCCAACTTCAGCCCCTAAAATGATGGTGTTGTCTTGAGTTGCAGTAATTCCTGTTCCTATTGCGATCACTTGATTTCCTGTTACGGTATTATCTTGTCCTAAAGCAATTCCTCTTTGACCCCCAGAAATGACATTACCTGCCCCTAAAGCAATAGAACCTTTAATGGAAGATATTTTATTTCCGTCCCCAAAAGCGTAGGCATTTTCTACAGTAGTTGTGTTCTCAGATCCTACAGCAACTGATCTTTCGCCCCCTGAAAGAACATTTTTATAGCCTAATGCTAATCCATAATCAGACGCTAAATTATTATTTGAACCAATTGCGGTAGAGCTTAGTCCATTAGCTTGGGAATCACTACCAATTGCGGTAGAGCTTTCTCCATTTGCACCTACTTTATAACCAAATGCTTGTGAAAAATCACCTATCGCGGCTGAATATGGACCTACTGCGGTTGTCTCTTTGCTCCCGATACCTGTTGATGCTTTATTTCCTATCGCTACAGTATTATCTCCACCTGCAATAGGCGATGTGTCTCGTCCTAAAATAGGTTGACTAAAAATTAAACAAATTAGTAACCAATGGAAACAGCCAAAAAAGAAGGTAGTCGAAAAAAAGAGTATCAAAAAGTAACATTTT